>SMVB01321129.1_pt1 | contig 46129 bp, 47 predicted proteins | sample 2456461 | NCBI WGS metagenome assembly SMVB01 (sample SAMN11095934, study PRJNA526329) | marine sediment metagenome | biome: Marine sediment; feature: Surficial sediment; material: Deep marine sediment; isolation source: Hadal surficial sediment | place: Pacific Ocean | collected 2014-05 | depth...
ACTCACAATATGACCCTCACAGCCTGGACTGTTTTCCATGGAATTCATACCGCGGGGAAGCTCCGTTGCAAAGACGGCGCGATCGGCTTAGCGTGTCCTTGAGAGGGGTAGTCGGACAGCCACTAGAGAGTCACTGGGGGAATTATCTTCCTCTCGCCAGAGGGCCACCCTTTGATCGATGCCGATTGGTTGATGCTCCGTTGGAATCGTGCCCACAAGTCCACGAAAGTCCGCAAGCGGCTCGGTCCTTATCCCTGGCGCCACACGTTCATATCTCAATCGCTGGTGAAGGGACTCTCGATTAACGACGTTGCCCAGTTGTGTGGGAACTCACACACCACTATCGAGAAGCATTACTTGAAGTGGCTCCCAGGCGCCGACGATAAGCAACGCCTTAGGGAAGAGATGGAGATCGAAGACCAGGCGACCGCAAAGACGAACAGCAGCCTTCGATTCCACTCCGTGACCCATCGCAACCCCATCAAGGCCAACCCGACTCATTTGTCATGCCGTTCACCTATCTGCAACCACCTAACTACAACTTTACTGCCACCGCCTCTTCGTCGGAAGCGAACAGCTCTTCAAAGCGCGCAAAATAGCTTTTGAAGTCAGCCATTGTCATCGTCAGTCCCTGAGCGTTCCAGTTCGCTGAGACTACTGGGCCACAATGTCCGTAAGCAGCTTCGGCCGAAAGTCTTGCCCACCGGGAGTCCGTGAGGGATACATAACGAACTACGCGCATCGCGTTTTTGGCGTCAACAGTCATTAAGGCCACACCAGCCCTCCGTTCACCCCAATGGACAACTGTGCCATCCTCCATCCGCATCATCGAATCACCCCCAAGTAAACGGTCGCTTGGCGGGCACTTCTGATTTCCCCACACTGCATAGTTACCTTGCTCGCGGACGGGTTTGCCGTATTTCACTTTCAAGGAATCACCAATCGCACTGAGGTTCGGATTGGAAAGTTTCACGGTTCGATAGATTCCAAACACCTCGTCCTCGCCATCAGCCCCTTTCTCGACCGAAAGGGTGATGACCTCTTGAGAAGCAACTGCGTTCCAGTATTGCCGCCTCTTCCGTTCGTCGTTCCCGGTGAGGTCTACCTGCCAACGCTGGTTAGAATCCGACGTGTCCCGTGCGAGAAACTTCGCCGGTGGAGTAGATTCCAGGCGAATGAATACGACCGATCTACCGAAGGGGCTTCTCTGATACGCTCCTGAAGTCTGTGGTCGAGGTTCAGTGCCCGGGATATCCATCTTCCTCTCGTAGCGATATTCCGACGTGGGGCTCATATGCTCTCGTACGATTTTTTCGGCAGCGGCGAGGGACATGCCAAGTTTGACGCCGACAATGTCGTATCTGGCGTGTTCGGCGGCCAGTTTCTTTTCAGCCGCCTGTTGCTTGGCATGCTCACCGGCTAGAACCTCTGTCCCCAACCGGAAGCCGCTTCCAGTATCCGACAGCAACAGTTTGTTCTCCGGTGAGAAGATCTCCAGACGGTCCAGGCTGACTTTGAAGGTTGGGTATTTCGCGTTTCCCAGCAGTTCGTTTACCGTGAAGTGCAGCACCGTGCGAATCTGCCTTTTGTTATCTGCGCCAGACCCCTGGCGAACCTTCGAGATCTCTTCCGCGGTACGAGCATCCATTTTCAGCGTGAGCATTTCCAGGCGACGATCAACGGAAACCAATGTATGGCCTGGGAGATTGAAGAGGCCTTCGTTGGCGGTATCAACACGGAGTAGAGAATTGGGAAGCCCAAAGGGATTATCCAAACCAGGCACGTGCCTCGGAGGGTTTAGTATAAAATCACCTTCGAATTCTGACCGCCGGGTCTTGTACCCATCTTCTCGCGACCTGTTGCCACCCCTGATGAAAAAATGAGATCCACGGCCATTGGACAAACATCCTTCGATGGCATCGACATCGCATTTGAACCAGTTTCGATCGAAGTAGAGGCCGCCGAGATCGTGGTCATACTTGTACTGTACGGCGGTGTTGGAAAACTCGAGCGTGTAGGAATCCGGCAACGCGGCGGCGAGTTTCTCGAGACGATCGCGATATTTCGAAACCAGCTCACGAGCGGCGTAGCGAGGTTCGCGCCCCTCGACTTCGTCGCGCGCAAAAACGGCGCCCCTCATCGCGTCAGCAAGTGCTTTTTCCCGGTACGCAAGCTTAGTTTGAAAACCGCTGGGAATTGTGCCGTTTCCTATCTTAGTGTAATAGCCCCTCGTCTTTTCGATATCATCAGCCTGCTTGTAAGCCTGCTTATCCGCCATTACCTGGGATTCAGTCATGGTGAGAAATTCATCCTCGGTGACGTCGCCCGGTTGAAACTTGAGCCGTAGTAGGAAATAGGGTGCGGCCTGCAGTGCCATATCCGCCGAAGTTGCCGTGATTGCGGCGGATTGGGTGGGCGCAACTCCGCCGATCGATCGGACTCCATCCGCCTGGCTTTCGGGCACCTGACTCTGGTTCGCGTTCACCGCCTGTTCCGACGATGTGTCAGCGGGCGGTTTCTTGGTGTTGTTGGCAACGGCTGCCTCGTCTGCCTCCTCTTCCGCCTTTGTTTCGAGATCGAGCGCATCGGCCGTCTTTTTTATCAACTCCTGCGCCTTTTTCTTTAGATTGTCCCAGGGGGCAGCCGAAACCCCTTCCGATTGGATGATGGACAGAGAGAAAATTGCCAGGAAAAGTAGAAGAAACCGAGACCAGGAAGTATTCCTTGGATGTGACATTGTTGTCGTCCCCCTTTTCAACAAACCGACTCGCGAGTGCGAGAATCCGTTGCGTGGGGCTCACTCAGCTATGGCATCGAATACCACAAGAAGCGCACTTGTGGGTTTCCTGTAGCCCCACCTATGCCATCAAATCATATTAGTCTTGCCATTTTTTTGGCGCAACGGGTGAAATCGCAGGATGCAGTATGCGTATATGCAGATGGCAACATGAACTAATACTAGTCGCACTCGCAGGTAATGCATCAGCCATAGTCACCCCTATTCCGAGGCGTTTGAAAATCACTCGGTTACGGTTGCTGCCTATCCTGCGCGCCTGCGCGCTGGCTTGAACAAGCTAACTGCAAGACAAAGTGTCTGGGGGTTCGACTGCGGCCGGTCACCGTCCCGTGGCGAAGCGTCCAGTGTGGAGAATCGACTTGAGAACCTAGGTTCGAGAAACCAGCCGTTCACAAACCAATCCTGACTGGCTCAAACCGGCCACAAGCGGTCATCGGTCACGCAAAGAAGCACCGGGGCAAGTCCGGCTTCTCAATCACGGCGCTGAACCTCTTAAGCGATTTTCCGCCGCCTCATCCAAGCAATACCTGCAAGGCCGATGGCCAGCAATGAGGGACCGCTGGCCGTGGCCTTGGAGTCAATCCTTAGAATCTCCTACCGGAGTTGATTGATACGATGCCTGCAGCCATTTCCCGTCCCGCCTGACCCAGGTTTCAACAACCCGTATTTTCGAAGGCAATTGCCTTCCTTGGAAAGTGCCTTCGATGTCTGCCCGAAACGTCAGCTGCACGACGTCCTCTGTGAGCGTGATCACCTGCAAGCCTGCCGCCTCATAGGATGAGAGGTGGTAGTCGGAAAGGGTTCTCAGCTGGTCGGCCTGGGAGAAAAACTGAAAGCCGGTTGTGATAGCTAAATGGTCGGCAGTTGTGCGTTGCTCAATGACCTTTGCGTCTCCTGAATCGAACGCAGCTCGAAGCACTTGCCTGGCGTTTTCCACTTCCTCGCGCACGTCCGCCCGGCCTTCTGCCACGAACAAGAGGCTGCCGAGCACAATCAGAATTATTTGGCGCGCCATGAGTATCTCCTCCTTAAGGAAAACTGAACTTAACCAGTTCTCTGATTGTGTAGATGTGAACCGCCATAGTCCGATGAACGACCACGATAATCGGGCGCACGCCCTAATGGTATTAGAAGTAGGTTGCTGTTAGCCACCTCAAACGAATGTCCGTATATGGACTCCTCCTCGGCTTGCAAGCACTCCGTTGTGTTGGCGTGAGGTAACGACTGCTCACGTATATCCGGCCTCTAACGTCTACATCGACGCATCGATGCGGGGCCATGATGGGCTATTCGCGCGCCGGTTCCCTATCGCTTTGCCGTGCTTGGTGCACCTGGACATTCTCGGGTTCTGCCAGCGCCGGTTCGACCTGTTCGCCATCGTGCGGGTTGCTTTGCAATCGTGAGTGAGGGTTCTCCTGGTTGTCTTGTTTGTTCCTTAGGCGGTCATTCGTTTGGGCTCGTAGTCGGTTCCATGGATCAGGAGGGTTCGTAGATGCGCATCGCCCCGTTTAGTGATCCCCAACAGCCGATCCTTGTTACCGGAACTGTGTTGTCTGGGGGTGAGTCCAAACGAGGCCGCCATTGGCTACCGGACTTTTGATCGTCGCTTTCAGTTTCTGGGAATTCGCCAACGCAAGAACGGCCCTGCGACCGGATCGCGGTGCCACCGCATTAATTCTCTCTGGGCCGTTTGCGTACAGCCGTAACGGTGATCTCGGCAGAAGAAAGGTACTTAGAGTCAAGGTTTGGTCAACAGCACCTTGACTACAAGAAGATGGTTCGGAGGCGGCTGTAGCAAGTTGAGTCTCACCGTCGATCATTGTTTGGATAAGGCGCAGTTATGAAATGGTTAGCCGTCTTACGGATGTCGGTCCTGATGTTATTGTCGGTGGGTGTGGAATTCCCAACCGCGGATGCCTACCAGGCAGTTGGCGACACCTCATCGCCAAGCTCACTTACACAGAGATTCCAAGACGGCGTCGCAGCGAAAACTGCACATGAAACCAGTCTCCCACAATGGGTACAGTATTGGATGAAGTTCATGACGATCGTATTTCTAGCCGATGTCTTCTTTGTTTTTCATCAAGCACTCTCACGCTGGATCCTAAGCGCTGTAATGGCTTCGACAACGACTGGTATTTTGATTGGGGTTGCCAATAATTTTGTTGGCGGCGTCCTGCATTACGTTTTCTGGTTCCCCTTGGTGGTCTATATTTTCTGGAGTCTGAGGAACGAGAAAGTTGAGCCCTTTTCCATTTCTGGAGGGTGGGTGACGCTGACTTTTCTGACAATGACTACTTCGTTGGTCTTGGATGCCTGGAATATCGGGCGTCATCTAGTAGAAACTACATAGGCACTATGGCTAAGAAGGCGCTCAAGCCGCTCCCTCGCGATCGGTACCCGCACCCATACTGCACCCACGATTAAATTCGAGGGTCCGGCTCTGATCCAGTTGTTTTTATTGGCGCCCCGACCAGGATTCGAACCTGGGACCTGCCCCTTAGGAGGGGGCCGCGCTATCCTGCTGTGCCACCGGGGCGTGTGCTCAAGCTTACAGGTTTCGCGCCCTGGTATTGTGCGCGAAGAACCACTCGAGTGCAGCCGCTTCGAACGACAACGTGAGGTTCAGCAGGCCCTCTAATCCCGACCATGTGAACCATCCGGTCATCACCAGGGCGGGGGGAATCCGAGTAGTGCCGCGGCGACCATCCCTCGGCGAAATCGAATCTCCGACCCGCTCGCAGATCGCGCCCAGCCGTATACCCAGAAACAGGCGCCGATCAAGCCGAATGCCGCCGCGAGGGTGAACAGCGGGGGGCCGTACAATGACATCGGTCGTTGAGCTGGAGCCACGATCTGAAATACCAGCAGACCAAGGCCCCCAATGAGGGGCGAATAGCACAACAGGCGAACCCCGCGGCGGAGGCGGCGCTCGGTTGAACCCAGGATCGCAAGATTCCTACTCAACCGCTGCTGACGCGGCTGACCTGTTCAGTTAGGTAGTTTCGTGCCGCCGACCACGCCGAGGGAACAACAAAACGATCGGCAGGGCGAAGGCCATGCTGCCCGCGACCGCATCTTGCTATCGCGGCCCCCGTTTAAGGAGGCGTGGTGGCGCGCAGAAGTCGTTTTAGATCCTTGAGTATGCCCGGCCCGCCCTCGTCAGGGGGGTACATCAAGACGACGCGCCCTTGACGATCGACGATCAGTAGCGTGGTATCGAGCTGCGGTGCGCCCATTGCACGACGAAGCGCGTCGACAACGTTACCGTCGGACGGCAGCCGCCAACGCTGCTCACCGGCGGCTGGCGCATCGTCATCCGGGCCGAGCACGGCTACCGTGACGCGGGGAGTATCCCGCCCCACTGCGATCCGAATGTACTCGGCGAGCTGTACCCACCGCTGACAGGGTTGTGTACAGGCCGCGCTGTGCAGCACCACCAGAAACCAGTCACCTGTGCCTGCGTCCACATCGAGTGCCGCACCCGCGCCGTCCATCACGCCATGAGATCTCAGTCCCAGAGACGGTTCTAACAGTACCCCGTAATTGACGGTGTTCGCCGGCCGCCAGTCGGAAGGCCCCCTGACAAATACCCATGCGAGCACGACCGGCACCGCGAACACTGCGACGAGTACCAGCAGGGTCCGGCGGGCCGTCATGGGCGACTGCCTCCTTTGCCGCTGCGCAAGCTGACTACGACCGTCACGACCACGACCGTCACGGCCAACGCAAACCACTGGAACGCATAGCCGAGATGCCGGGTTTCATCGGTGCCTGGCGGAGTCCAGGCGCGCACGTATCCGTGGGGTGCCTCGGCGTCGAGCAGCACGGTGACAGGCAGCAGCTCCACGTCGAGGGTTGCGCTCAAAACGGCGAAATCGATGGTTTGCACGCGCAAGATGCCGTCCGCCAGGACCTCAATGAGCTTGCGCCCTTCGAGACGTAACCCGCCCTGCGGCGGTCGACTCAATCGGCCTTCAAGACGCTGGTCGACGGTTGGGGTGGCCAGATCGGGCGCGCGGCGGCGATCCGCGCCCGCGCTTACCCAACCACGGTTTACAAGTACACTTTCCTTGCGATTGCGTAGCTCAAACGCCGTGTACACGAGGTAACCGACGCGGCCTCGATGTACCTGATTGTCGAGCAGGATGGTAGCGCCGCGATAGCGCCCCGTCGCGAGCGCGCGATATCCAGATAGGGCCGCCCCGTCAGCGGCACCTCGTTGATTGAGATCGACTTCCGGCGCGCGGCCGCGGCCTTCGAACTCTGCAAACAGGACGCGTTTCTGCTCCGCACGATCGAGCTGCCACATCCCAAGTGCAGCAAAAAACACCGTGGTACACAGAGCCAGTGCCAGTAAGCCGATTCTCATCTGATCTTTTCCGCTCGAAGGTGCTCCTGCCTTCCTGGACCCGCCGTGCGGAGACCGGTCCGGGCCGCGTTTAGCGCGCCGGTTCGTGCGTCAACTTGATCTCCCAATGCGAATACATGGGTAATCGCCTGGCGAGTAAAACCACCACCAACAGGAACGCCGCGAGCAGCCCAATCGACAGGCCTACGTCCAGGAGGTGGTCCAGCGGCCGATCGTCCGGCGAGAATACAGGAATCACCATCAGATACCTGTTGATCCAGATACCGATGTTGATACCCAGAGCGACGATACACATCGCCAGCACCGATCGATTGATGAAGCCGAAGATCAACGCGACCAGGGGGACGAAGAAACAGCCGGCCAGCATGGTCCAGTAGTAGGGGGCGTAGTGGCCGTACATCTGGCGCCACAAGGGATCGGTTTCGTGAGGCAGGTTGCCAAACCAGATCACAAAGAACTGAGCCCAGAACAGGTAGATCCACAGCAGCACAAATGCGGTGAGCAACATGCTGAGCTGGCGGACGTGGTGGGGGCCGAAGTAGGACCCGGTTGCCGAGGATCGGCCAAGGATGGCGGGGAACGCAATCAAGGCCGCCGTGCCTGCCAACACATTGCCGAACCAGAAGTGAATCGGAAACACGGTGCTGTGCCAGTGCGGGATGAGCATCATGGCAAAATCCCAGGCGAACAAGGTATTGCAAACCACGAAGCCGATCAGAACCAGCGGCGACAACAGATACAGTTGGCGCTCGACCTGACGATGGTCGATGTTGCCTGCGTTCGGGCCTCGCGCCAGGTCGGGCCGCAGACTCTTTACTGCATAGACCGTGCTCAGGCCGTAGAACAAAAACAGGCCAAAGAGGTTTCTGATCAACAACCAGTCACTGTTCAGCCACGGACTCAGATGTTCATCGCTGGAGGCCGAAAGCCAGTAGAACAGGTCGTCTCTGGCGTAGTAATAGATCAGCAGAAATCCCACGATGGCGAACGGAAAGAACGCCAGCGTGCTCAGTTCGGCGAGCCGGTAATAGGGTTTGGCCCACTGCGCGTAGACCAGACGGCAGATGGCGCAGAACACTACGCCCGCCTGGCTCACACCCATGAGAAAGAGAAACGAAACGATGAGCAAACCGAACTCGGGCCGAGTACTCATGGGTTACCAAACTCGTGTTTGACGTAGTTGATGACGTCCCACCGTTCCGTAGCGCTCAATGCGTCACGGTAGAACGGCATGAGTGCCCGTCCGCGGGTGAGGGTAAAGAACAGCTCGCCGTCGGCTTGTTGCTGCGTGTAGTCCTCGTGTAGGTCCACCGGTGATTTAGTGACGAATTTGCGCCCGACCGGACCGTCGCCCCGGCCTTGCGAACCGTGGCAGACTCGGCAGTTCGTCTCGAAGAGAGAAGCCCCGCGAGCCAGCGACTCCGCGCTCGCGGGTATCGGGTTGATCAGTGCCGCCGCCGCCTTCTTGGCCTGGTCCATACCTGCGTCGGTCGTTGGCGCGGGCAGGGTCTCGCCGCCCTCGATGGGAACTGAACCCGGTCCCGGTCCCGCTGGCGCCGGCGACTTCTGAGGTTTTGGAGACGGTTGATCGACCATGTCCTGGTCCCACGGATAGCCCCAGCTGAGGGCCCCGTAGCCTAGGAGTAGCAGCACTGCGACGGTGCGGGTAGTTCGCCTCATCAATCGTCCTCCGCCATGTCCCGGACCTGTTCGGCGCCGGCCTCACGCAGAATCGACTCGGCGCGTTTGAAGTGTTCATGGTTGTCGCAGGCCACCGACACTGCGAATTGGTCGACCGCCGCTTCGGGCACATAGACCCGATCGCGGATGGCAGGCAGCCGCGCACTGATAAAGAAGCCCAGCACAGTGAACAGGATGCCGAACAGGATGAGTAATTCGTAGGTGATGATCAGATACGGTGGAATCGTAATGATGGGCCGGCCGCCGGTCGGGTGCACGAAGAGCACGGACGTGCCGGCCGCAAGTACAAACCCCGAGATGCCGCCGATCAGCGCCCCGAACAACGTAAAACGCTTGATCACGGATTTCTTTTCCCCGAGCACTTCTTCAACGCCTTCCAGAGGAACCGGCGACATCAGCTCCGGGGTGGCAAAGCCAGCGCCCTTGAGCGTACCGGCTGCAGCCAGTGCGGACTGCGGCTCCCGAAAAAGTCCTACAGCAAAATTGCTCATGCGGGGCTTCCTTCCGGAGATGCCACGGGCTCCGGCTTGGGTGCGTCCATCGTTTCCTTCACTTCGTACATCGACACACTGGGAACGATTTTGACGAACACAAGAAACAGCGTGACGAACAGCGCGAGCGACCCGACGATAATCGATATCTCAACCAGACTGGGGACATACACGCCCCAGGCGTCGGGCAGGTATTGCCGCGATAGAGAGGTGCCGACGATGAGGAAACGCTCGGTGTACATGCCGATGTTGATGGCAATCGACAGAATCAGCATGGGCACGAACGAGGTTCTGAAGCGACTGGAAATGCACAGCAGCGGCGCGACTGCGCAGAAGGCGATCATCTCCCAGTACAGTGGCGCGTAGTAGCCGAACAACTTGTACCGCAGTGCTTCATGCTCCGAGGATGCGCCGCTGAACCAGCCCGTGAACAACTCGATGCCATTGATGTAGGTCCAGATCAACGACAGCACCAGCAGCAGTTTGCCCAGATTGTCGAAGTGCACCTTGGTGATGTACTGGCCGAAGTCCATGTATTTCCTGAGTACGAACATCACGGTCACGATACCCGCGGTGCCGGAGTAGATGGCGCCGACCACGAAATACGGGGCGAAGATGGTCTGGTGCAACGCCGGCACGATGGACATCGCGAAATCCCAGGACACGATGCTGTGTACCGAGACGGCCAGCGGAATGATGAGGACGGCTAGAAACGTATAGGCCCAATGCAAGCGGTGCCACTCCCGATCGGTTCCCCGCCAACCCATCGACAGCAACGCGTACATGTTGTTGCGCCAGCCGGTGGTCCGATCTCTGACCGCAGCGAAATCCGGGATGGAGCCCATGTAGATGAAAATTGAGCTGCCCGTGATATAGGTGCCGATGGCCATGACGTCGAACAGCAGCGGCGAGCGAAAATTCGGCCACATTTCCATCTGGTTCGGGTAAGGCAGCGCCCAATGAATGAACCAGGGGCGTCCGACGTGCACCATCACAAAGGTTGCGGCCACCATCAGTGAAAACAGCGTCATGGCCTCAGCACTTCGATACATGGCCTTACGCCAGGTGCTGTGCGTGAGGTGCAGAACGCAGGACAGCAACGTGCCGGAATGGCTGAGGCCAATCCAGAAGATAAAACTGGCGAGATAGGTACCCCAGACGCCGGGGTGATTCATCCCGGCCGCACCGATGCCGTAATACAGCTGATAGGACCAGGGGAAAAAGAAGCACAGCAAGGTGACGCCGAACGCCGTCCCCAGGGCGATATAGTACTGGGGCCCTGTCTCCACGATGGACCTTATGACGTCCCGGTGGACGTCGGCGTACTGCAGGTCATTCGTTTCAGTCGGCATGGTCATCCCTTCGCATCAACTTTTTTGAGGTAGACCACGGACGGGTCGGTGTTCAGTTCTTCCAATACCCGGTACGCGCGCGGATCGTTCATCGATCTGGAAACCTGGCTGTTCGGGTCCTTGCGATCTCCGAAGACGAGGGCATTGGCGGGGCAGGTCTGCACGCACGCCGGCTGCACCTCGCCGTCACGCACCCGCCTGCGACCATCGTCCTTTGCATGATCCTTGGCCTGACGGATGCGTTGAATGCAGAACGTGCATTTCTCCATCACGCCTTTTTCGCGCACCGTCACATCGGGATTCAGTTGCTGCTCCAGCGGGGCGTCCCATTGATGATCGTTCCAATTGAAGTACCGGACCTCATAGGGGCAATAGACCGCGCACGAACGGGTCCCGATGCAGCGGTTGTAGATCTGCGTGTTGAGGCCGTCCTGGTTGTGGTAAGTGGCGCTCACTGGACACACGGTCTCGCATGGCGCCGAATCACATTGTTGGCACAACATCGGAATGAAGCGCAGCTTGACGTCCGGATACTCTCCCTCCCAGTAGCGTTCAATGCGGATCCACTTCATCTCCCGACCCTCGGCGAACGCCTTCTCGCCCACGATGGGTAGGTTGTTCTCCGCCTGGCAGGCAGTGACGCACGCCTCGCAGCCCGTGCATTTATCCAGGTCGATGGTCATCGCCCAGTGGTAGTCGAATTCTTCGTAGTAACCGGGCTTTCGGTATTTCCGCCAGCCATCGGTAAATCGGTCGAGCAAGCTCATGATGGAATCACCGTTATTGGAATACTGTTCAAGTTCGCACTGTGCTGTCCTGCGCCGGTCGTTTGCACGATGTTCCTACCCAGGTCACGCGAGTTACCGCCGGTCTTCACCAACTCGGCGCGCCGCCCGGTGGCCGTAATCTTCACGCGCGTCGCGCTTGAGGCCAGGCTGCCGGTCTGTGGTTCCATCTGGGGACTGAGGATTTCGATCGGGTTGACCCCGCGGTTCCTGGCGTAGCGGCCGTATTCGGCGTGCCCTTGACCGATCGGCATGGCGATGACGTCGGGCATGATGGCCGGATACACGTACACCGGCGCGCGGATCCGCCCGTGTGGCGACTCGATGTCGACGAGGTCCCCTTCCGTCAAGCCCAGCCCCTTGGCGGTGACCGGATTCATTTCAACCCAGGACCCGTAGACCACGCTGGTCATGGGGTCCGGCAGCTCCTGCAACCAGGGTAGATTGGCCGCGCGACCGTCGTGCAGGGTGGTCGACAGGTACGGGTGCAGGATAAACGGATAGTCGTCACTGGCGCCGGAAAACTCGGGGGCCTGAACGCCAATGCCGGCGATGACACTCTTGTCTAACGTAAAGGTCGACTCGCGGTGTGTTTCTTCTCCCCACACCCCGGCCGTCAGCACCGCCCTCCAGAACGACTCGAAACTTTCCGTTCGAACATCCCCGCCGCCGCGCTCATGGATCTGGCGCCAGCCGTCCTTGATGCAGTCTTCCATGCTGCTCCATGGGAGCACGTCATTCATGTCGAGTCGTTGCGCCAACCCCAGGATGATGTCGCCGGTCGCACGCGTATCGTACAGGGGGGAAGCCACAGGCTGCGAAACGGCACCCACAGGGAAGCCCACGCCGGGTTCCGGAAAGTCGTCGCCCCAGCTTTCGAGATAGGTATGGCTTGGCAGGATCACGTCGGCCAGTGCGGTGGTTTCATCCAGAAAGCTGGACAGGCTGACAATCAGCGGTATCTCAGCCAGCGCCTCCGCGAACCCGGCCGCCGACGGCAGGGTAAACACCGGGTTGGTGCCGTTGACAATCAGCACCTCGATGTTGCCCCGCCGTGCATCCTCCACGAACTCGAGCATCGTACGGTAACTGGCCTGATGCGGATGCGTGGTGGGGCCGGCGGGTTCCGGGTTGAACACCAGTCCGCCTGCCTTGCCGAGGTTGCCGACCAGATAATTGAGCGCATTGACCGCCACCAGAGTGTCAACGCCATTGCTGTGGTTACCGGCGCTTCCGCCGCCGATGGCGAGGCTGGGTTGGGTTTGCGCGAACGCGTCGGCCAGCCGGACTATGGTCTCTGCCGGCACGCCCGTCTGTGCTGCGACCTCAGTGGTCGTGTAGCCCGCAAGTACTGCGATCCAGTCGGCACGATCGGCACCCTGGTAATAACCCTTGGAGAGGATGTGGTGGGCCACGGCCAGGGCCAGAAGACCCTCGGTGCCGGGTCGCGCGGCAATCCATTCATCGGCGGCCGCACCACTGAGCGACATCCTGGGTTCGATCTGAACAAACCGTCCCCTGACGTCGGGACGGCCCTGGCGGCTGTGCCCAAAGCCGAGACTGTGATGCACCGGAGAAATCCAACTGCCGAGGTAATCGGCACCGAAGGACAACAGATAGCGAGTGTTCTTCAGATCGTAATAAGGCAGTCGCTGCTCGCCAAAGAAACGTTGGTTTGCCGCATACAAGGTGTGCGGATGGTCGAAATCGTAATGCAGCAGGCGCTCGGAACCCAGTTGATCCACAAAGCGTTCGAACAGTTGCGCCAGGTGCCCGCGGACGCCCTGGCTCAGCAGACACACACGATTGCCTCGCTCGGCCGCTCTCAGTAAATCCAGGCGGTCCGCGACCTTGCTTAGACCTTCATCCCAGGTGATCTGCGCAAAGGCGCCGGAACCGCGCTCGCCCGTCTGCATCAATGGGCCGGTGAGCCGATCGGGGTTGTACAGAACCTGTGGTCCCGCCTGGCCCAGGGCGCAAAGCCGGCCCTGGCTCACGGGATGCGAGGGATTGCCTTCGATTTTCTTAACCCGCCCCTCACGGGTGCGCACGGAGATCCCACATCCCGCTGCGCACATCGAGCAGACCGTGTTGTACCAGGTGTCGATCCCCGTGCTGAAGTCCTCGGGGGCGACCACATGGGGAATCAGATGCTCCATCGGGTGCTTGATCGATTCTCTCAGGTAAAACCCGGCGCCTACGCCGACGCTGCCTGCGCCCACCAGCTTGAGGAAGTCTCTGCGTTCTATGTTTGGCATTACTCTTCGCTCACTTGTGACAGGTCCAGCAGTCCGTCCCGTGCTCTACCTGGTGTTGTCTATGGCAGTTGAGGCACAAACCCATTTCCCAGGGAGTATCGAGCTGAAACGAGCCATCGATTGCCCTGCTGGTGACACGGATTCTGTCCATGGTCTCGACGGGCCCATGGCAGGTCTGGCATTCGATTCCGGCGGCGCGCGCATACGCGCTTACGTGGCGTTTATGCGTGAAGTGGACGAAATCAGGAAGATCGTGAACTTTGATCCAGGGGATGGGCTCTTCGTTTTGCCAGTAACTCATCAGCTTGCGGATCTGGGGGCGCTCCGTTGCAATCTCTTTATGACAGCCGACGCACTTCGATACGCTGGGCACGCCGGCGGATATCGAGCGGCGCGCCTGTGTGTGGCAATACATGCAGGGGATCTCGTTCTCGCCGGCGTGGATCCTGTGGCTGAACTCAATCGGCTGTTCGGGGCTGGTCCCTGGATACCATGTTGCGTTCGCCCAGTAGCCCACCAACAGTCCCAGAAATAAGGTGCCCCCCACCAATGCAGCGGGCCTGAGTGCCCTCAACCCTGGAACTATGGAGACGTTCATTCGGTGCTCCGACTGACTAGCCCCAGGACTTGGCCAAACCCTTCGCCGAACTCATGGATCGAGTTGGCCACCTCCTCGTTCTTGGTCGCCCGCAAATAGGTGTCAGCCATCTTGTGGATCACCTGGTAGAAATAGAGGTTCATGTCCTCGACGGTCGTATCTTTGATCCACAGATCGATCGCGGCGGTCGTCTTGTTCTCGCTGTCCCAGAACGAAATCATCATCGACTGACACAATGACGGACCGCCTTCCTGGCCCTCCGAGGCTTGCCACTGGATTCGCGTGGGCAAGTTGTCGCAATCGAGGTCGACGATCAGTTTGATTTCGGCGGTTCTTGACACCATCCTGTACTCTTGATTCGAAGAGGCCATACCACGCCCCTGAACTAAATGTTCGATCTCCTCATCATCGTTGTGATGCTCGCTATTCTTGTGAGTCTGGGCAGCGGCCTCTATTTCCTCGTGCGGGACCGCGGCAAGACGGAACGCATCATTGTCTCACTGAGCATTCGGGTGGCTCTGGCCATCCTGTTGCTCATTCTGTTGGCGTTGGGGTTCACGAGCAGATTCCTCTAAAACCAATAGACAAATGTAAACAGAAACAGCCAGATCACATCCACGAAGTGCCAATACCAGCTCACCGCTTCAAACGCGAAGTGGTGTTCCGAGGTGAAGTGGCCACTGAAACAACGCATCAACATGACACCGAGCATGATCGTGCCCATAGTCACGTGGGCGCCATGGAACCCGGTCAGCATGAAGAACGTCGAACCGTAAATTCCGGCGCCCAGGCTCAGGCCCAGTTCGTTGAAGGCATGTATGTACTCGACCACTTGAAGAGTAAGGAAGGTCGCGCCCAATGCTACGGTCAGGGCCAACCAGAACAGCAGCGGTACTCTCTGGTTCTTTCTCAACGCCCAATGGGCAAACGTGACGGTAACGCTGCTGGTGACCAGAATGATGGTGTTGACGAAAGGCAGGCCCCAGGCCTGCATCGCCTCGGTCGTAGTGCCGCCGGGGGTCCTGAACAGCGGCCACGTGTCGGCGAAGTCCGGCCACAACAACACGTGTGTTTCCAGATTGTTGCCCGCCCCGGCCAGCCAGGGCACGGAAAGGATTCGAGCGTAAAAGAGGGCGCCAAAAAACACGCCGAAGAACATGACCTCTGAAATGATGAACCAGGCCATGCCCATGCGGTACGAGCGGTCGAGCAACCCGCTGTTCATGCCTTGGACGGATTCGCGGATGACGACCCCGAACCAGCCGAACATCATGAACGCGATCAGGGCCAGTCCGGCGAAGAAGATCGGTTCCCCGAAGCTGCCCTCGGCCGCAACCTTTTCGGTGCTCTGGTGGATGAATGTGGCGGCGCCGAACGCAGTCACAAACAGTGCGCAGGACCCGATGATAGGCCAGGGGCTGGAGTGCGGGACGTGGTAGCGGGGCGCTTCACTCATCGTACGGCGACCCGATCAGGGACCCGTTGCGGAACCCGGTCGGGAACCTTGAACAGCGTGTATGACAAGCTGAGGGTGTGGACCTCCTCCGGCAGCTCGGCGTCGAGGTAGAACCTCACGGGCATTTCCTGCTCCTCGCCGGCCTCCAGGTGCTGTTGGGTGAAGCAAAAGCACTCGACCTTATGCAGGTACTTCGCGGCGTAGCCTGGCGACACGCTGGGCACGGCCTGTCCGGTCACCGCCTGGGCGGCGCGATTGCGCGCGTAGTAATGCGTGGTGTTGATTTCGCCCAGACGAACCCGCAGCTGATGTTCCGTTGGCCGAAACTCCCACGGCATGCCGTTGGCAACGTGGGCCAGGAACTGGATGGTTACTTCGCGATCGGAGGAGGCCAACCGGGCATCCGGGATATTGGCAGGGTCGGCTGCGCGGCTGGAGGTTTTGCCGTTGAACCCGGTCACTTCGCAAAAGACCTCGTAGAGCGGTACGAGCGCGTACGCAAACCCGAACATACCCAACGCGAGTGAAACGAGCAGTATTACGCTCTTGCGCTGGCTGTTGCGGGTCTCGGTCATTGGAAAGCGTTCCTACTCGTTGCGGATGGGCGTTCCTTCGTCGACATCGCGGTCCATAACCGGCGGGAATTGCGGTGGCGTCTCGAACGTGTGAAGGGGCGCCGGAGACGGGACCGTCCACTCCAGACCCTCCGCACCGTCCCATACCCGGGCGCTGGCCTTTGGACCGCCGCGGATCGTCTTGATCACGATGTACAGAAACAAGACCTGCGTCAGGCCCAGGAGCCCGGCGCCAATGCTGGAAACCATATTGAAGTCGGCAAACTGCAGGGAGTAATCGACAACCCGCCGGGGCATGCCGGCAAGGCCGGAAAAATGCATCGGGAAAAAGGTCAGGTTGACCGCAACCACCGCGACCCAGAAATGGAGCTTGCCCAGACGCTCGTCGTACATGTGGCCCGTCCACTTGGGCAGCCAGTAGTACACCGCCGCCATGGTGCCGAAGATGGCACCCGGATACAGAACATAGTGGAAATGCGCTACCACGAAAAAGGTGTCGTGGTATTGAAAATCGGCTGGCACGAGGGCCAGCATGAGCCCGGAAAACCCGCCGATGGTGAACAGGATGACGAAGCCGATGGCAAACAACATGGGCGTTTCGAAGGTCATCGAGCCACGCCACATGGTGGCCACCCAGTTGAACACCTTCACCCCCGTCGGAACAGCGATCAACATCGTCGCGTACATGAAGAACAGTTCACCGAACAGCGGCATGCCGGTGGTGAACATGTGATGGCCCCAGACAACAAAGGACAACACTGCGATCGCAACAGTCGCGTACACCATCGAGTTATAGCCGAACAGCTTCTTACGGGCGAACGTGGGGATGATCTGTGAGGCGATGCCGAATCCCGGCAGAATCAGGATGTAGACTTCCGGGTGCCCGAAGAACCAGAAGATGTGCTGGAACATCACCGGGTCACCGCCGCCCGCCGCAGAGAAAAAGCTGGTGCCGAAATGGCGATCGGTGAGCATCATGGTGACCACCCCCGCCAACACCGGCATCACCATGATCAGCAGGAAGGCGGTGATCAACCAGGTCCAGACGAACAAGGGCATTTGCATCAACGTCATGCCCGGTGCCCGCAGGTTGAAGATGGTGACGATGATGTTGATGGCTCCCAGCACGGATGAGATTCCCATCATGTGGACACCGAGAATGAAGAAATCGGTGCTCGGCGGGCCATAGGTCGTGGACAGCGGGGCGTAGAACGTCCAGCCGAAATTGGGTGCTCCGCCCTCCATAAAGAGCGAGGAGATCAACAGGGTGAAGGCGAAGGGCAGGATCCAGAAACTGAAGTTGTTCAGCCGCGGCAGCGCCATGTCGGGTGCGCCAATCATCAGCGGGATCTGCCAGTTGGCCAATCCAACGAAGCCGGGCATCACCACGCCGAACACCATGAGCAGTCCGTGCATCGTCAACATCTGATTGTAGAAAAGCGGCTGCGCAAACTGGATTCCGGGCTGGAACAGCTCCAGACGGATGACCATCGCCATCGCCCCGGCAATGAAAAACAGCGTAAAGCTGAGCCACAGATAGAGGGTGCCGATTTCCTTGTGGTTGGTGGTCAGCAACCAGCGGGCGGCAAATGCCAGCAGTGCAGGGCGAGGGGGAACTACGTCTTCTGCATGTGCAACCATGGGTGAGTCACCTCAACGAGCCGCGTAAATGGCTCTTGGCTGAATGACGTCGGCGGTCGCGTTACCCCAGGCATTGCGCTCATAGGTAATCACGGCTGCCAGCTCCCGGTCGGAAAGCTGGGGTGCCCAGGCTTGCATCTCGGTATCGGCCTTGCCGTTCATCACGCGATCGATGTGTGCCGTTAGCGGTCCGGTGGGGATGACCCCGCCGGCCAACGCCGGGTAGGTGCTGCCCTGGCCCAAGCCCGTTGGCTCGTGGCAGGTCGCGCAGTGGCCCAGAAAGACCTGCTCGCCGATCGTCATGAGTTCGGCGATCGACCAGGTCTTGGCCCGGTCGGCCACCGCTTCTCCCGAGGCGAGCTCCCTGGCAAGTCGCTGATCGTCGATCCACTGGTTGAATTCGGCCTCCGGTATCACGTGCACGACGACCGGCATGTAGGCGTGGTCCTTGCCGCACAGTTCCGTGCATTGGCCCCGGTACAGGCCCGGCTCATTGACCCGGGTCCACGCTTCGTTGATGAATCCCGGAATGGCATCCTGTTTCACGGCGAAGTCCGGTACCCACCAGGAGTGGATGACATCGTTTGAGGTCACCAGAAAACGGACTTTCTTGTGGGTGGGCAGCACCAACGGATTGTCCGCCTCCAGCAGGTAGTGCTCTCCCTTGGGCGCGAGGTTGTTGATCTGCTCGTCGGGCGTGGTCAGATTGCTGTAGAAGCCGATATCCGCCTCGAGGTATTGATAGTGCCACTTCCACTGCGATGCGGTGATGAGGACGGTAAGATCGGCATCGCTGTTGTCTTCGATGTCCATCAGCGCGGTCGTCGCTGGTATTGCCATGAACACAAGGATCAAGACTGGGATCACGGTCCACACGACCTCGACAAGCGTGCTCTCGTGAAAGTTGGCGGGTTGCGGATGTCTGGAGCGCCGATGAGCGAACATGCTGTAGAACATGGCGCCGAAGACGACGACACCCATGACCACGCATATCCACAGACTGAGGTGATGCAGCTCCTGGATGCGCCGGCTCATGTCGGTGACACCTTCGCGTAGATCGAGCACGACAGCAGCGGCAGGGTGGGAGAAACCCCACAAAACACTGGTCATCAGGCCACACTTAAGCCTGCCGGCGAAAGAAGTCACGCTTCTAGCCCGCCTCTACGCGAAAAGAAAGCTATGCCACTAGCCTGCCTCGATTCGCGGCAAGTATCAATAGAGGAAACCTGTCAGCGCACTAATTGGGTCAGCGTGCGCAGCTGATTTTTGCCGTTCCAATCACGGTACCGGATGGCGGCCACCCGCTCGGTAGAGCCATTCCAGTCGCCCCGACCGGCCAGCAGAAACGCGTCGCCGTCAACTTTTGCCTGCCATGGGCCACCGTCCCAGGCAACGAACGCCACGCTGACATTGGTATGAGGACTCCAACGCGGCTCGTTCTGCGGCCGTTGTTCAAAGGCGCCATCACGAATCCAGGCGGTCCATTTTTCACCGTTCCAGGCGACAAACTCCATCGTGTTTTGTGCCCACGGCTGATTGGCAGGCACGCCTGAGCTGTAGACAGTTGCTTCATACGCCAGTTTGGCCCCGACGACGGTCGCGAGCAGGGCCGCCGCCACGCCCAGAGTTACTTTGTTCATGGATTCCCTTCAACCCCGCCGGAACTTCTGCCGCCACTCCAGGGCGTGCGTTTTCCCCGTGGTCGCTATCTCCACGTCCAATCGGAATGTGAGGTCTTCTTCCTGACCGATTCGAAACGTACCGATGTGATATATCGCCTCGCCTTCGCGGATTTCGTCGAAGTTCAACACGATCATCTGGCCGATAGAGTTCATGGCCCCTCCGCTGACGCAGGCTTCCACCCCCATGCCCGGGGTATCTTTTAGATATACGCTCACCATGACCACGCCGACTTTCTTATGGCGGTCGATGCCGTAGATCTTGGCGACTTCGGGTTGGAGAAAAGTGCTGCTGTAGGCGTTGTAGTCGACTTCATAGTCGAGCGCGGTTAGCTTGGCGGCGCCGGGACCGGCGTGGCTACCGCATTCGACTCGCCGTCCGCTTTCGCTGCACGCCGAAGCAAACAACAGCGCGATAACGACTACGGTTCCGCCTTTCGCTGCATCGAAGATCATAGTTGTCACCTTGAGCGCCTCATGCGCGTCAATGGTTAACTACCCACATCGAGTATATCCCAGCCGGCCGGATCGTCACAAATCACCCTTATCTCCGTATCGCATCGTCTGGATGACGGTCAACCGACGATGGCCATAGGGCGATTCACCGCCATCGAAATAGTGTTGAATCTGTTCCTCCGTCAGCATCTGAGACATCATTCGTGGCACTTCTCTGTCGTGGTTACCGTGAAAGTCATGGCACCCCAGACAGGTTTCCCAGCGCTGATCGTTGATCAGCGTGGTATGTGGGACGTCGATCGGATCGTCGTCCAGCGCCGTGTCTTCGTGACAATGCTGACAGACACGCGGCGTGACACTCACCCGTACGCCCAGGTGCTGTTGATGGCAGCTCACGCAGAATTGCACGCCCATTGCCTGTCGGGCGTCGGCGAATTCGGGTTCCAGAAAATCGTCGACCGGATGTCGATTGTCAGGATCTTCGTGGCATGCCCGACACTGTTCGTTGCCCGCTGGCGCGTAAATGAAATAGCGCGCGGAATCTGTAAGTCCAACCGCATACGCCAGGTTACTGAAGGCCTGGCCGACAACGTTACCCGGACTTGGGGCGTGACAATCGTTGCATGCGATTTTGGTGTGCCCGACGTTGTGGGGCCCAGCGGCGTGCCAGGATTCACGCCCGGGCATCAGAAGTAGCGCCCCGCCGATTGCAGCGATGATCAAACCCCAGCCGTACACTGCCCGGCGCTCACGGGTCAGCGTTTTCCAGTTAGCGCGCATTGCCTACTACCGTGAATCGCGGTAAGCGGGGTGGTGAGTCATGCGCGTTGAGGGTCATGCAGATCCTTCGTTATTTGTAGGCGAGTGCGTACACCATATGGATGAGCGCCACGACGGTGAGCAAACACGATGCGGGTACATGAACCATCAGCAAGATGCGCTGCATGCGTTGGCGCCGCCCGGGATTTCTCATCGCGAGCCCGCCCACCGCGCCCACCATGGTGTTGAGCACGAACAGCAACGACAGAACGATGGTGTAGGCAACGCCCAGGGAAATCGAATGCAGGTACAGCAACATCGGTGCGAGCACACCCACATAGCTGTGCCGTTGGCTGGCGGTCTGGGCTGCAAGGTCCCCGGTCAACCTCAGGTAAGGCAGGTACCACTGGTAGCCGATCAATGCGATCAGCAGGCTGCCGGTGATGATCTTGTAGCCGTCGGATTCCTGCAGGGCCGCCATAAAGGGCAAGCCCCAATCAAACACATTCTGAAGTAGATAAAGGGCGCACAGTCCCAACGTTACGATCAGTGGCAGGGACTGCACTGTGGAGGGTGGCGGCGTGATCTCCAGCGGCGCGTGACCGACCGAGGTGAATACTTCCAGCTGAATCCGTTGAGGCCTGACCCCGACCTCATGCAGCATTTTCTGTGCTGCGTCCATGTAACCCTGCGGACCGCAAAGGAGATACCGGGCGCCCGGCAATCGAGCGTGGATGGCCTGCACGGCGGCCAGGTCCAGGTGCTGTCGACCGCCGGTAGCGCGGTAGGTTACGCTGATATTGTCGTGCGTCGCAGCCAGTTCGTCGAGTTCGGTACGGTAGGCGAAATCGACCTCGGTGCGCGCTGAATAATCAATGTGCAAGGTCTGATCGCTTTGCGCCTCGGCAATACTGCGGGCAATTGCCAACGCGGGCGTCATGCCGATGCCGGCGACCAGACAGACCACGGTTTGCTTCAAGTCCGGGTCGATCCAGAAATCGCCTTTGGGATGCGACAGTTTCAGGTGCGGGTCCCGGGGCTGCCCGAACAGCCAGTTGGATAGAAAGCCGTGGTCTTCGCGTTTGACCGTAATCTCGCGCCAATCGGTGCACTGGGGGGGCGACGTGATGGTATAGGGTCGTTGTACCCAGGTTCCGTCAATCTCGGCGGAGACGACCACGTGTTGGCCGGCGAGGGCCTGACGCAACGGTTCAGGACCGATCTCGCCATCCGGGGCAGACTCTGCGCAGGGTATGAAGCGAAAGGACCTCACATCGGGGGCGACTTCAATTTCTTGCGACAACCTGACAACCTGTCCTGTGCTTTCGATAAGCGATGCGATCGAAGCGGTGCAGGCGCCGCAGATTGTCGTCGCGCCGGTATCACGGGCCAGATCCTCCAGCGTCGCCGCACCGTGCACTACTGCAGACTCGATCGCCAACCGTGTCAGACCGAAGCATTCGCACAAGATAGCCTGGGGTCCCTTCGCCAATTGCGCCGGGGACGGTTCCAACAGATCTCCGGTGTCGCTGAATTGCTGCAACGCCTCGAGGTCGATCGGCGCACGTTCCAGCAACAGGGCATGCACCCGGCTCAGTTCCTGCCACGGTCCTTCCGCATGCACTCGCATCAGTTCGCCGTCCAGCACGGTCAGGATGCGCAGGATCCGGCGCCTGACATCGCGGTAGATAAATTCCTCGCACTCAACATCCGGGGGAATTTCAAGTGCGGCGCTGTAAATCGCCCGGTCGATGACGTGGTTTACGATGACCTCCCGGCCATCGGTGAGCCGCACGACCGTCACCATCGCCGGGCGGCCGCGGAATTCACCGTCAAAGACGGTCACCAGGCCCCCGCTCATGGCATAAACACGTTTCACCGCGCCGAGGTACTCATGAAGTTCGGGCACCGCGGCCGTCGCCTGCAGGAATTTTTCCCGATCGAAGATGACCAGCTCGACTGCAGATTCGGCGATGGCTGCGGCGCTGTGGGGACGATCTTCGAGCACCGCCAGCCCGCCGAAGGTCTGCCCTTCATGGAGCATAGACAGGATGACCTCCTCGCCGTCCTCCACGCGACTGCGTTTCACGGTCCCTGAGCGGACGACGTACACCGCGGACGGTGGGTCGCCCTCGGCAACGATGACCTGGCCGGGCTCGAAATGCTCTTCTCGGCTCCAGCCGTGTTCCTGGTCAAACAGCGCCAAGGCCCGATACATGACCGACCCTTCTACCAGAGACAGCTGCCTGTTCTGGCGATGGTGGACGACACGCATCTGTTCCTCGATGGCAGGGCTGAGCTCCATCGCCTGGAGGAACACCGTTTTGGGTACCACCAGCACACGGCTATCGCCTAGGCTGCGAACACTCGCCCGGTGTGTTTGCTCGCCGGTCTGCAGCAGCGCCATCTCGCCCAGGTGCGCGCCGGTATCATCGATGCGTTGGAGAATCACCTCTTCGCTGCCGGTCTGTTTGAGAACCTCCAGCGCGCCATCGACTAACACATACATCTCGTCGCCGCCGTCGCCTTCGGCGAAGAGCAGGGCGCCGTCCGCGATGGTCCGCAGTTCGCAGCCGGAAGCGATCATTTCACAGTCGAGGTGGGTCAGGGAGGTGAACAACTCACAGTGGGCGAGGATGTCGCCCAAGTCAGGATTGGCGGCTGGCGGTTCCTCAACCACGAAATTTCCTCACAATCGTCGTGCGTGGTCGAGTGTCAAGACTAGGATGGGAACTGAATTGGCTCGGAGCACTAGTCGAGCTTAGCAGGCCCCAAGGGCGTCCTCCATCAGCCGCCGCTGAGCGACTGTGGGATCACAATTTCACCGTCGGGGGCGACCCGCGTAGGATTCTCGCAGAGGAGTGGATCAGGTGCGCGCGAAGGTCTCGACGATCGCATTCAGGTTCTCCATGGCGCGTTCCGGGGTGAGTCCGATGGTCGGTGAGTACAGCAACGCGTGCTCGGCAAGTCCGTCCCATTGCTTCAGCTGATCGCGCACGTCCTGCGGCCGGCCAGCAATCGCGATCGCATCGACCATTTCGTCGGGTACTGCCTTCACCATCGACGCGAAGTCGCCCGATTTGAAGGCGCTCGCAATGGTCTCGCCAACGCCTCGCCAGCCGTGGGGCTCGAGCACCGAGTGATACAGCTTGGTGGTGTAGTAGAAGGCGATCTGAGCTCGTACCTCGTTGCGCGCCTGATCGACATCGTCAGCAATGCTGGTAATGACATACGGCACCAGTTCGCAGGACGACCCGTCGAGTTCCGGCAGAACAATCTCGCGGATGTATTTGCGCGTATAGATCGGATGACCCACCAGGCCATCGGCGCAGGCTGCCGCGCAACGAATCATGCCGCGATTGACCCCGGCAAGCATCAGTGGAATGGAATCGCGCGCGGCCCCGTGGCGCTGAAACTGGGGAATGTTGACCTGATAGTGCTCACCTTCGTACTGCAGGCCGCCACCGTCCTTCGCGGCAAAAACCGCGCGAATGAGTCCGATGGCGTCCCGCATGCGCGGCGCCGGCGGCCCCTCGAAGGTTGTGGAGTACCAGCGCTCGTTCATGCTGCGCGTACCGGAACCGAGCCCCAGAATCATTCGTCCGCTGGAGAGCTCGTCGATATCCATTGCCGCCGTGGCGGCCAGCATGGGGGAACGCATGAAGGCCTACGCAATACCCGTGCCTAGTTGAACACGCTGCGTGGCACCCGCCGCGGCGGCGAGCCGGACAAATCCATGGGCATTGAAAAACTCGGTGGTCCAGACCGATTCAAAGCCGGCGGCGTCGGCTTTGGCGGCCGCATCCATCTGGCCTTGAATGCTGCTGGCCGTGAGTATCAGTCCGTGTTTCATGGCTGCGTTTTTCCGGTCTTCTCAGGTCTCCTCAAGTAATGATCCGGTAGAGAATCGTGCCGCGCGCGCAAACCGCACCGCTGCTTGCGCTGGCGACTTCCACATCGCTGTAGAAGATCTCCTTGTCCCGATAGTTGACCTGGGCGTACGCGACAAGCTCTTCGGCCGGCGGCTCGGCAAGCACCTGGGCCTGCATTGAGGGTGTCGATGCCTTGTAGGGACCCGGTCCGGTGACGGCCCAAGCCGCCATGGCCCCCGCGGTGTCCAGCAGCGCCAGCGCCGCACCTTCGTGCGTCCCTCCGCTGGTCGCATCACCGTGGCTCTCCTGCCAGGGCATCCGCAACCGGGATTGGCCGTCTGCCATGTGTTCGATGACGATGCCGCGTTCGTGAATGAAGGGCACGCTTGCCGTCACCGCGCCGCCCATTTTGCCTGGATCGTCACCTGCGGCGCTGACGGCTTGAGTCGGCGGCCCGATGTTGGGTTCAGCTCCGGCGCGGCCGCGGATCAGCACCGTGGCGTGCGACACCTCCCGCCCCGAATCGCTGCGGACCGTCACCTCGACGAAGCAGAGTTCCTTGCCGCGCCGCAGCAGGCGTGCTTCGGCACTCACGCCTTCGTTGATGGCGGCGGCCAGATAGTTGATCTGAAACCCGACCGTGTGAAACGGACCCAGATCCATGCCCAGCGCCGTACGCGCCGTTGCCTGGGCGCCAATGACGGAAAGCGATGCATAGACACCGCCGTGCAGCGCCCCGCCCGGATTGGAATTGCCTTCCCGAAAGGGCAGGGCAAGCCGGGTCAGTTCATCGGTCAGCTCGACCACCTCGACACCGAGTTGTTTCGAGTAGCCGGAGTCGGCGATCCAGGCGTTGACATCGCTCATGGGGGTTCCTTGGGTGGTTCTAGAACTCGGGGATCAGCGCCGAGTGGATGGATTCGTCGCCCGGGATCTGCCGGGCCAGGGTTTTGATGGCGAGTTCTGCCTGATCCAACGTGAAGTTGTGGGTATGCATCTCAGCTAGTGGGACATGCCCGGATTCGATGATACGGATGGCCGAACGGTAACCACTGGAGGTCACGCCAATGGCGCCCTTGATGGTGATTTCCTTGAATACGATCACGTCGGACACCAGGTTGGGTATCACCTTGCCGCCCTTGACGCCGGCAAGCACGATCGTGCCACCGCTGCGCACGAAACTCAGCGCATCGACCACGGGTTCGACCGCGTACGACGACACATCGACAACCACGTCCACACCGCGCCCGTTGGTGATTTCCTTGACCCGGTGTTTCGCATTTTCATTGTCGACATCGATGGTGTGATCGGCGCCGTACAGTTTGGCCAGTTCCAGTTTCCGAGCGTCCGCCGCCAGTCCGGTGACGATGATGGTGCGCACCCCGGCTTCGCGACAGGCGATGACACTGGCAAGCCCTCGTTGCCCCGGACCCATGATCACCACATCGTCGCCCACTTTGGTGTCCGGCAGTTCGACTGCCCAGCGGAAACCTGCGCCGAGCGGATTGAACATAACTGCGATCTCCGGCGGCAGGTCCGAATCCATTTTATGCACCACAGAGTTGCCGTCGATGAACATGTATTGGGCGTAGGACCCCCACAGACCCGGCTCTTCGCTCAGCGGAATATAGGAATAGATCTTCCGCTGACTGCATAGATGATAGTGGCCGCCCAGGCAGGTGTCGCAATGGTGACAGGCGATCATGGTCTCTACCGCAACCCGGTCGCCCACGTCGAGATTCCAACGCCGTGCGGCCCGATCACCGATGGCGGCGATCCGACCAAGCGGTTCGTGCCCGGGAACTACAGGCGTCGGCGTGCCGAGAACGCCCTCGTATTGTTCGTAGTCGCTGCCACAGATGCCACAGGCTTCGATCTGCAGGATCGCGCTGTCGGCGTCGATTTGCGGAATGGGTAAATCCATGGGCTCAAGCGTTCGAACGCCCGTCTGGACCATGGCAAAGGTGGTTTTGGGCAACATGCGCGAGGCTCGATGGAGAAGAAGTTGCCGCCTATAGTACTCACTATTTCAGGGGAGCAGCAGCGATGAAAGGCCTGAGCAACGAACTGATCGGACATGAGTTCGACCCTCGCCCGGTGCGTTGGACCTCCAAGGACACCATGCTTTATGCGCTGGGGGTCGGCGCCAAACCCGGGGCGGAGCTCGAGTTCCTCTATGAAGGGCATGGCCCGCAGGTACTTCCAACCTTTGCGGTCATACCCGGTATGCGAGCCATGGCCAACATCGGCAAGGCCGTAGAGCTCGACGTAGCACGCCTGCTGCACGGTGAGCAATCCGTGCACCTCCAGCGGCCGTTGCCGCCGGAAGCAGAACTGACCATGCGCAGCCACATCTCCGAGGTCTGGGACAAGGGTGAAGGGAAAGCGGCCGTGATCGGCGTAACGGGTGAATTCTCCGACGCCGACGGGATCGTCTTCTCGACCACCTCGACGCTGTTCTGCATCGGTGCTGGCGGCTTCGGCGGTGAATCCGGACCGTCCACCCGTGGTGTCAACCAGGCCCCTGAGCGCACTCCGGATCAGGTGATCAGCTACGTCACCCAGGAAGAACAAGGTGCTCTGTACCGCCTGAGCGGCGATCCGGTGGCCTTGCACATCGACCCCGAATTTGCGCGCATGGCCGGCTACGACAAACCATTCATGCATGGTCTGTGCACCTTCGGCTTCGTTGGCCGGGCGGTGCTGCACGGACTATGCGGCGGCGATCCGAAGCGCTTCATCAGCATCGCGGGGCGATTCGCAGACCGGGTGGAATTCGGTGACGAGGTGGTCACTCGAATCTGGGAAACGGGTCCCGGGGAAGCACTGCTCGAAGCGGTGACGCAAACCGGGCGCGTAGTGCTGTCCCAGGCCCGCGCCACGTATCGACCCGAATGAAGGGGTTTGCTGAGCTGTTCGCGGCGACCCGCGGCGATGATGGTGTCTGGACCTTCGAGCTTATGGAGCGTTTCAACGGCGCCTTCGGGGGTACCAACGGAGGCACCCTGACGGCATTGTCCGTCTACGTTGCCCGTCAGATCAGCGCTCGGCAGCCGACCAGCATCGATTCACGCTATCTGCGGTCTTTCCGTCCCGGGCTGGCACGCGTGGTGCCGAGCGTGCTCAACGAGGGTCGCACCCTGAGCGTGGTCGGCATCGACATCGTCGATGAAAATGACAACGTGTGTTGCCACTCCACGGTCACCCTGGTTGATCCCGCTGCACTTGCAACGTCACTGGAGCACCCCGCGATTGAACCACCACCGGCACTTGCGGCGGCGCAGGATCAACGCCCCTGGGTGGCCCCTGCGGCGCAAGCAATACCGTTGATCGCCACCTACCGACCGACGCAACTCGCTCGAAACGGCGCCGCCACAGTGACCGGAATTGACATCCCGTGGGGTGAACCGGGAACCAGCGCAGAGGCCGCGTGCATTGCCGCTGACATGTCTGTCGGCCCCCCGGTGGCTCGCATCGTACGGTCCAGCGCTTCTACCCCCAACCCCGATCTTTCACTACGGTTCTGCGCGACGCTTGACGAGGTGACCCGGCCATACGCCAGTTGCAACGTCGAGCGCGTTGCCGGTGGGCTTGCAACGACCCGCATATCGGTCTGGAGCGAGCAACAGTTGCTGGCAGTGGGTATCTCCACGACGACCTGCATCCCGTTGCGCTGACTGGCGCATGCTATCGTCATCGCCGTTCAGAACACGCAACTCCTGATGTCTTCCGGCGAACCGCTCATCTCGATCGTGATACCGGTGTTAGACGACGCCGCCGCGTTGGCGCGGATCCTTGGTCAGCTCGCCGACCAGGACGATGTCGAAATCGTCGTCGTCGACGGTGGCAGTGCCGATGAATCGCGACGTATCGCGCACGATGCGGACCGGGTGATTGAATCTGCATCGGGCCGTGCGCGTCAGTTGAGTGTGGGCATTGCGGCAGCTCGCGGCGACCTCATCTGGATGGTTCACGCCGATTCGTGCGTATCCGGCGAACTGCTGAACCAGATGCGTCGCATCGCAGGTGACGTCCACGCCCGTTGGGGCCGCGTGGACGTCAGGCTGGACGGCGATGCGCCGGTTTTTCGAGTGATTGAGTGGTCGATGAACTGGCGCTCCCGGCTGAGCGGAATATGTACCGGCGATCAAGGCATCTTCGTGCGACGTGGCGTGCTGGAGTTGATCGGCGGAGTGCCCCAGCAAGCACTGATGGAGGATGTCGAGCTCAGCAAACGGCTCCGCAGACTTGCCGTGCCGCGCCGCATCCCCGGTCCCATCGTAACGGCTGCGCGGCGCTGGCAGCGCGATGGGATACTGCGAACGGTGCTGGAGATGTGGCGGCTCAGGCTGGGATACTTTTTTGGCGAGGCCCCAGAGCTTCTCGCCGCGCGCTACTATCGATGACCATTGACACCTGTGTGGCGGTGTTCGCACGCTTACCCAAGCTGGGCACCGTCAAGACCCGCCTGGCCGCCGTGCTGGGCGATGACCTCGCCTTGGCGGTGCATCGTGCGCTGCTGCGAGAAACCCTCGACAACGTGCTCAACCCTGAAAGCTACGCGCTGGAACTCTGGCTCGCTGGCGATCCGGAGGAGCTCGATGCGGGGCTTCGCGTGCTGAACGTCGTGCTGCGACAACAATCCGAAGGTGATCTGGGTGAACGTATGCTGGCGACGATTACTCAGCTAACCGAATCAGGCTGCCGCGCGATCGTCATCGGCTGCGATTGCCCACTGATGAGCCGCGCCTACCTGTGCCGTGCCAAGGATGCGCTGCTCGATCACGATCTGGTCCTTGGACCCAGCGAGGATGGTGGTTACACCTTGATCGGCATGAACCGCCCCATTCCGGAACTGTTTGTCGGTATGTCCTGGAGCGTCACGTCGGTGTTTCGAGAAACGCTGTGCCGTGCTGCGCAACTCGATCTTCGCGTCGCGCAGTTGGACACTTTGTGGGACGTCGATACGGTTGCGGACTGGCGACGCTGGCGAGCGCTCAGCGCTTAGCGGCTTTGGCCAGCGTCTGCACGAACTGCTCCAACCTACGGCGGTCGGTGATGTCCATTTCCATAAACTCGATGCCACAGAAAGTGTTGTTGCTGTCCTTGTCGTAATCCACGTGGCGGATCGAGCCCTCGGCCTGGAGATTCAGCAGCCTGGGAATGTTGATCTCGCAGCCTGAAATCTGGTCGCCTACTTCCAGCGCGGGGTACGGAAAGCCTTCGAACACGCAGCGGCAGCCCCCCACGGAAATATCAATGATGGCCGCGCTGATCAGTTGCCCTTCGGATCGGGTGACCAGAACCTCCGCGCCGTGCGTTGCCACGCGTAACGGAATCCGGAAGCGCGCCGCGCCGCGGCGCTGCTGGTACAGCAAGCGCTCGGGCAGGGGGACACGGTAATAAGGCACGCCCCGATCGACGAGTGCAGCCACCGTTCGCAGCTCTTCGGCGTAGACGAAGATGCCTTCCGAGCGGCCGGTCAAACTGAACGGATCGTCGCCCTTGAGCAAAGACAATCCGCTACGAGGCCGAATATTTTCGAGCAGAAAACTGGCGTCATCAACGTCCAGCACATGTCCGGTGAACGTCTGCGGCTCACCGTCGAAGCGCAGACTCAAATCCGAGCGCTGGTCACGAAACAGCGTAAATATTCGCCGTGCCTCACCGAGGTCGGTGACGTAACCACTGACGATAGCGGCCGCACTCGACGGCGCGGTCCCAGCTGCCGATGGCCTGTCTGGCTTCGTGGTAGTCGCCACGGTAATCCTTCCCAATTCGAATCTGTAATTCTGCCGCGCTGACCTGCTGTTACCGTTAACTGGTTACGTTGCGTGCGGCGCGTCCACCGCGCGTAGGGAACGATGTGCGCGAATTGGCTATCCGGGAGTGCACTGGCGCACGCTGGACGTGCTATCGGCCGGCTTGCTAGCAGTCTGAGCGCAGCGGGGATGTGTCAGATTGTGCGCCGCACAGCGTCAACGCGGCAGCAATGAGTGTGGCTGAGGGGCACCATTGATACGCACGACGAAGGTAACCGGTGATCAGACGCCCTCGCAGGTCGATGACGTCCGGATCAGGCAGGGGATCCAGATTGACGTACAGCCGCCGCAGGAATCCGTGCTCATCGATGTTCAGTCGGAAGGGTTCGACGAGTTCGAGAACCAGTTGCGATGAATACTCATCCTGGCGCAGCGTCAAGAGCAGGATGTCGACCAGTTGTTGTCCCTCACCCTCGTGACCGGGCACGGAAATGATGCCGTGTTGCGACGTCAACGGCAGCGCGCCGCGACAGAAACCCTCCCACGTCAGCGGATCGATACGCTGAAGTCGGTCGCCCGGCTGGCGCAACAGCGCCCGATGATGAATCCCCAGCATCAGCCTGAGTTTGAATGCGTTCCAGACACAATAACTGTATATACATACAGTATCAAGTCGAGCTGAAGGGGGTGCAGATAGATCCCCCGGAAATTATCTCTCGGCGTCCTCCTTGAACTTTGCCGCTTCCTCAGATCCGCCGGTTGCGTCGCCTTCGCTATAGGAGTGAGCGCCAGCGCCCGCCAGTTTCCCTGCTTCTACGATCAGATACTCTTCCCGTATTGGATTGTCATCGAACCAGCATTCCAGAATTTCCCGGACCCCTGCGGCATAGCGAGCTTGCGCGGCAAGTGACGTTCCAGATGTGTGTGGAGTCATTCCATGGTTTGGCATCGTTCTCCAGGGATGGTCCTTTGGTGCTGGCTGCGGAAACCAGACATCGCCTGCGTACCCAGCCAATTGCCCACTCTCGAGTGCCTTTGCAATCGCATTGCGATCGCAGATTTTCCCACGCGCCGTGTTAACAAGGTACGCTCCACGCTTCATCCTGCTGATCATCTCCTGGTCAAACAGATGTTCCGTCTCAGGATGAAGCGGGCAGTTGATCGTCACAACGTCACAGACCTCGACCATGGACTCGACGCTGTCATGAAAGGTCACCCCGAGTTCTCTTTCCACCTCCACTGGTAGTCTGTGTCGATCGTAGTAGTGAAGTTTTACATCGAAAGGCTTCATGCGTTGCAGAACCGCCAACCCGATTCGACCTGCAGCAACAGTACCAACCTGCATTCCTTCGACATCATAGGATCTGGACACGCAATCAGCGATATTCCATCCGCCTTTCAAAACCCAGTCGTGTGATGGAATGTAGTTTCTAACAAGTGCCAGGATCATCATGACGACATGCTCAGCGACACTGATGCTGTTGCAATAGGTTACCTCGACCACAGTAATGTCGTTTGCAATTGCTGCCTGTAGATCCACATGGTCTGAACCAATTCCTGCCGTAATCGCCAGCTTCAGATTGGGCGCCTTAGCCACCAGGTCCGACGTTATGTAGGCCGGCCAGAACGGTTGTGAAATGACTACATCGGCATCAACGATTTCTCGTTCCAGGACAGAATCCGGGCCGTCTTTGTCAGAGGTAACAACAAACGTATGACCGAGATCTTCTATGAATTTTCGTAGACCAAGTTCGCCAGAGACACTGCCAAGAAGATCCCCGGGGGTAAAATCTGTTGCGCTCGGCGACGGCATTGTCTGCCCGTCGGGATAGCGAACTAATTCAGGGATGCCGTCCCGCGCATACTTTCGAGGATATCCATCCACGGGATCGTCATAGAGGACGCAGAGAATCTTCTGATTTTCCTTGCGCATGATTCAGTCACCTCGAAGCTCGCATGAATGTGCATAAGAATGCCTCACTCACGCCCGAAGGTCGATTACGTATGGTCCGGCGCGCCGCGCAGTTCTTGCGCTGCGATGCCTTTGATCCGTTTCACCATCGCCACCAGGCCGTTGCCCCGGGCCAGGCTGAGATGACTGATGAGGTCGAGCCCCTCGAACATACCGTGCAGGTCGTAGTCGAGGATCTCGGCGGGGGGTTTCGCGTTCACCGCACTCAAGACGATGGCGATCAGGCCGCGAACGATATGGGCGTCGCTGTCGAGCTCGAACTCGAGTTGATCGCCTTCCCGGGCCGTCGCGATCCAGACCTGACTCTGGCAGCCGTGGATGATGTTCGCCGGGATCTTCAGCGCGTCGTCCATCGCCGGTAGTTGCTTGCCGAGATCGATGATGAAGCGATATCGATCTTCCCAGTCGTCGAAGAACTCGAAGTTGCGTTGCACGTCGTCGATGGTGATCGTGCGGCCAAACGGGCTTGCAGACGGGCTGTCCATGGCAGCGCTCAGAACAACCCGAGTTCCAGTTGTGCTTCGTCGGACATCATGTCGCGGCTCCAGGGCGGATCGAACACGAGTTCGACCTCGATCCGTTCCAGGTTCGGAACCTTCGTGAGGCGTTGTTTGATGTCTTCGACCAGAACCGGGCCCATCCCACAGCCAGGCGCGGTCAGGGTCATCACAATCGTGATGTCGGGGCCATCCAGGGTGCAGTCGTAGATCAATCCCAGATCGACGATATTCACCGGAATCTCCGGGTCGTAGACACTGCGTAGCGCCTCCCAGACCGTGTCTTTGTCGACGCTGCCATCGCTGGGGACGGGGAACGACGGAATGGTCGGTTCGAACCCTAGCGCATCGGCATCCTCGCCATCGATGCGTGCCATGTTGCCGTTGAAGACCACCGTGTAGTTGCCACCCAGCGTCTGCGTGAGCGTCACGAAGGTTCCTTGCGGAATGCTGGTCGGAGTACCCGTGGGCACCAGACGGGCGTTGCAGGTTCGCCGGATGGGTATGATCGTGCGTTCCATCGTGTTCAGTCGGGCAGGTCGGAGTCGATCGAAAAGCTCTCGCCGCAGCCGCATTCGGATTGCGCGTTCGGGTTGTTGAACTTCACCAGGGAATTGAGCCCTTCGGTTACGTAATCGATGCGAGTCCCTTGCAGCAGCGCGAGGTGATCGACGGCCACATAGAGCGTCAGGTTTGGTCGGATCTGCACCGGGCGATCGTCGGGTGCCGGTTCGGCCTCGTGGTCCAGCTGGTACATGTAGCCGGAGCAGCCGCTCTCGGTAAGGCTCAGGCGCAGCACCTGTGCGGCCTCGCTCCGCTGCCCCAGGACATGGTCGACTGCAGCGTCAGACATGCTGATGTCGATCTGTGTCGCGGGGTCAAATGTTTCAACGCGCGTTTCAACAGTCATGTGAACCGTACCTCATAGGAACGTCGTGGCCTTCTGTACTCCGGCAATCAGACGTTCGATGTCGTGTTCTGAATTATACAGGCTCAGAGACGCCCTGACTGTGCCGGGTATCCCGAGCCGCTGCATGAGCGGCATGGCGCAGTGGTGGCCCGCACGCACCGCGATGCCTTGCTGATCCAGCAGCGTGCCGATGTCCTGGGGATGCGCACCCTCCACCAGAAATGAAACCACTCCGGTCTTTGCCGCCGCGGTGCCCACCAGCGTTACGCCTTCCACCTGGGCCAACCCGGATGTCGTCAACGCGAGCAACCTCGCTTCGTGCGCGGCCAGTTCATCGGGATCGATCGCGTTCAGGTAGTGGACTGCCGCGCCCAGGCCAATCGCGCCGGCGATATTCGGCGTTCCGGCCTCGAACTTGAATGGCAGGGTGTTGAAGGTTGTGTGGTCGATGCTGACCACTTCGATCATTTCGCCGCCGCTCTGCCACGGCGGCATGGCCTCCAGCAGGGCTTCGCGACCATACAGCACGCCGATCCCCGTCGGACCAAACATCTTGTGGCCCGAGAACGCGTAGAAATCGCAGTCCAGAGCCTGCACATCGACCGGCAGATGCGCCATGGCCTGGGCGCCGTCGAGTACCGTGACCGCCCCGGCGGCATGAGCCTTTTCGATCAGCCACCGGACCGGATTGATGGTGCCCAGGGCGTTGGAGACGTGACCGAACGCGACGATGCGGGTCTGCTCGCCGAGCTTGCGCTCGAAGTCGTCGAGGTCCAGTTCGCCTTCATCCGTGATGCCGCACGCCACCACGCGCGCGCCGGCACGTTGTGCCGCCAACTGCCAGGGCACGATGTTGGAGTGGTGCTCCATCTCGGTAATGAGGATTTCATCGCCGGGTGCGAGCACCGTGCCGGCGTAGCTGTAGGCGACCAGGTTGATGGCTTCGGTGGTGCCCCGGGTCCAGATGACTTCGGCCGTGCTGCGCGCATTGATGCGCTCGCGCACGCATTCGCGCGCTGCCTCGAACATCCGGGTCGCACGCTCGCTCAAGGCGTGGGCGGCGCGATGCACATTGGCATTGTGCTGCTGGTAGTACTCAGCGATCGCATCGATAACCGATTGCGGTTTCTGGGTGGTCGCCGCGCTGTCAAAGTAGGCGAGGGGATACTTGCCCAGCTGCTGGTCGAGAATGGGGAAGTCGTTCCGCAGTGCCGCGAGATTGCTGGGCGATGCAGCTATGTTCATGCGCCAGGGCCCCCGAGTTCGGCATCGAGCAACCGGCCGATCTGCTGGCCCAGCGAATTGTCGGGTAGACAATCGGCCAGAAATCCCTGCATCAGCAAGGCGCGAGCGGCCGCATCGGAAATACCTCGACTGCGCAGGTAGAAGAGCTGTTCAGCATCGATCTGGCCGACGGTCGCCCCGTGAGCGCATTGCACGTCGTCGGCGTAGATCTCAAGCTCGGGTTTGGTATTGATCTGAGCACTGCCGTCGATCTGAAGGTTCCGGTTGGTCAACCGCGCATCGGTATGCTGAGCCCCGGGATGGATGTGGATTCGGCCGTTGAACGACAATCGTGACTTTCCGGACGCGATGCCGTGGATCCTCTGGCGACTCCTGCCATGTTGGCCGACGTGCTCGACCACTACCTGCTGGTCGAGCTTGTCCGCGTCCCGGGTCAGTTGCACCCCCTTGAGCTCGAAGTCGGCGCCATTGCCCGTCAGGCGAACGTGAAAGTCGTTTCGGTGGGGAGCGCCCCCCAGGCTGAAAGCGTCGAGCCGGTAGCATGCGTTGTCCTCGAGAACCACGCTGGTGAGTTGCCAGGCTGAACAGTCCGAACGGCCCTGCCAGCGCGTGTGGTGCAACGTCGAATCGGCGCCGAGGCGGATTTCCAGGACACGGTTGGCAACCACCGATTGGTGATGTTGTTCGAACAGCCGCAACTCGCTGCCTGGCTCCAGAATGATCACCACCCGACTGCAGGTTGCGGTTTCGGCGCTGGTGAGGTTGAGCTGAAGCGTCGGCGTGACCCGGTGCCCAGCCGCAACGCGCACGACCAGGCCGTCCCGTATCAGGGCGGTATTCACGTGTACCAAGGGGTAGCGCACGACGTCCAGGCCGGCATTCAACTCCTTTAGATCGAGCGTAGACTCGGCCAGCCCAAGCGCCGACAGACCAGCGGGCAGCGCGCTGGTGTCGATATCGATCCCCGAGACAGGCACCACAAAGTGGTCGGCATCCGCAATCCTCAACGGTGCGTCGGGCACGTCCATTGCACCGGGTTCCGGATCCGCAAGCGCGGTGTCGTAGAGCGATTCGATGGGGGTGTATTTGAAGGACTCGAGCTTGCCGGCGGGCAGTTCGTCGAGTTCCGCGGAGTTACGCAGCAAGGCCAGCGCCGGAGCCTGTACCGCCAGCGTCTGAACCCTGGTGGCCAACTCCTCGAGGAACAGCTCCCGCGCGGTCATGTCATGCGGCGGTTGCGGTAACCCAACCGTAGCCCCGTTCCTCCAACTCCAGAGCGAGCGAACGATCGCCGGACCGGACAATACGGCCGTCCACCAGCACATGCACAAAGTCCGGGACCACGTAGTTCAGCAACCGCTGGTAGTGGGTGACCAGCAGCACTGCCGTATCGGCCGAACGAAACTGATTGATGCCCTCGGCCACGGTTTGCATGGCATCGATGTCTAGCCCCGAGTCGGTCTCGTCGAGCATCGCAAGGGTCGGCTCGAGCAGCAACATCTGCAGGATCTCGTTACGCTTCTTCTCGCCGCCCGAGAAGCCTTCGTTGACACCCCGCTTCAGGAAATCGGGGTTCAGATCCAGCGTAGCGGCCACTGCCCGGGCGTGCTTGATGAACTCCATGCTATCCGGTGGCTCCGTGCCGGCAGCCTTGCAATGGGAGTCGACGGCGGCCTTCAGAAATTCCATGTTCGAGACACCGGGAATCTCGATCGGATGCTGAAACGCCAGGAACACGCCAAGCCGTGCCCGGACTTCCGGGTCCAGCTCCACCAGGTCCTGATCCTTGAAGTGGATACTCCCGGCGCTGACGCTGTAGCCCGGCCGGCCAGCGATGACGTTGGCCAGAGTGCTCTTGCCCGAGCCATTCGGGCCCATGATCGCATGCACCTCGCCGCCGCGGATCTGGAGGTCTACTCCTTTGAGAATGAGTTTTCCGGCGACCTCCACCTGTAACGCTTCGATGGTAAGTATGTTGCTCATCAGCCGATGGCACCCTCGAGACTGACCTCGAGCAACTTGCCCGCCTCAACTGCAAACTCCATCGGCAACTCGCGAAACACGTCCTTGCAGAATCCGTTGACGATCATGCTGATGGCCTTCTCGGCGTCGATCCCGCGCTGCTGGCAAAGAAACAACTGGTCATCGCTGACCTTGGAGGTCGAGGCTTCGTGCTCGATCACCGCTGTGGGGTTGCCGCTTTCGATGTACGGGAAGGTGTGTGCGCCGCAGGCGTCCCCGATCAGCAGGGAATCGCACTGGGTGTAGTTTCTAGCGCCCGTGGCGCTGGGCGACATGCGTACCAGACCGCGATAGCTGTTCTGGCTGTGCCCGGCACAGATGCCCTTGGAGATAATGGTACTTTTGGTGTTCCGGCCGAGATGCACCATCTTGGTGCCGGTATCGGCCTGCTGATAATTGTTGGTGAGCGCCACGGAGTAGAACTCACCCACGCTGTCGTCCCCGCGCAGCACGACGCTGGGATACTTCCAGGTGATGGCTGAGCCGGTCTCGACCTGGGTCCAGGAAATCTTCGATCGCGCACCCAGACAGGCACCGCGCTTGGTGACGAAATTGTAGATGCCGCCGCGTCCTTCGGCATCACCGGGATACCAGTTCTGCACGGTCGAGTATTTGATCTCAGCATCGTCCAGCGCGATCAGTTCCACCACCGCCGCGTGCAACTGGTTCTCATCGCGTTGCGGTGCCGTGCAGCCCTCGAGATAGCTGACGTAGGCGCCTTCCTCCGCAATGATCAGGGTGCGCTCGAACTGCCCCGTGTTCTCGGCGTTGATCCGGAAATAGGTTGAAAGTTCCATCGGGGAGCGAACACCCTTCGGCAGGTAGACGAAGGAGCCATCACTGAACACCGCCGAGTTGAGGGTCGCATAGAAATTGTCGCGCATCGGCACCACGCTGCCGAGGTACTTGCGCACCAGTTCCGGATGGCTATGCACCGCTTCGGAGATCGAGCAGAAGATCACACCCGCTTCGGCGAGTTGCGCTTTGAAGGTGGTACCGATGGATACGCTGTCGAATACCGCATCGACGGCAACGCCAGCCAGCATCCCCTGCTCGTGTAAGGGAATGCCGAGCTTTTCATAGGTGCGCAACAGCTCCGGATCGACCTCGTCCAGCGACTGCGGCCGATCCATCTGACTCTTCGGTGCCGAGAAGTACGAAATGCTCTCGAAGTCGATCGGTGAAAAGTGCACGTGTGCCCATTCAGGCGGCGCCTGAGTACGCCAGTGACGGTAGGCATCCAGGCGCCATTCCAGCAGCCAGTCCGGCTCGTTCTTGCGTGCGGAGATGAATCGCACCACATCTTCATCGAGGCCCGGCGGCAGTGTCTCGGATTCGATGTCCGTGACAAATCCAGCAGCGTACTCACGATCGACGTTACGCTCGAGAACGGCGTCGAGGGTATCAGCGTCTACGGTTCTGGGGTCGCTCATGGGCACACGAACTCGGTCTGAAATTAGGCGGCAGATTGTACCGTTGTGAGCGCGCGAAATACCAGACTAATTTAGTCGGGTATTATCGGGGATCGGCTGTGATTGCCCGCCAGTGGTGGGATCGGTACCATCGCGCGTTCCCTGAATACGTTGATTTGATGCCTAAATTAGACCCGATGCCCGAACCCCATATGTACCAGGCGTATGGGATCTACCTGTTGGAAAACCAGCACCGCCTGATCCGCGGTTTGAAGCGCCTGTACACGCCTTCCGTGCACGGGACCAAGGCCTGGCGTTCGAGTTTCCTGCTGATGGACTACCTCGATCACTATCCGGCGCGCCGTGGCAGCCGGATCATGGAGATCGGCTGCGGTTGGGGCCCGGCGGCGGTCTATTGCGCGAAGCAATTGGACGCCAAAGTGACCGGCGTGGACATGGATAAAGACGTGTTCCCGTTTCTCGAGGTGCTGGCTGCACTGAACGGGGTGGAGGTTACACCGCTAAAACGTACGTTTCAGCAGCTCAAAGGCAGGGAACTCGGCGCGGCCAAACTGATTATCGGCTCAGACATCTGCTTCTGGAACAACCTGGTGACCCCGTTGTTCAATCTGATCGGCCGCGCCTTTCAGAGCGGCTCGCGCCGCGTGGTGATCGCAGACCCGGGACGGCCCACGTTCTACGAGTTGTGTGATCGCTGCGCCAACCGATTCAACGTCACGCTTACGGGGTGGTATGCCGTGGAACCCAATCGGACCAGTGGAGAAATTCTAGAAATACGGCCGAAATAGTTATATTAATCAATCAATTGAGGCTAGTTCAAAATAAATGACTTTAACTGGTCGGCCATGCTGTTGCACGCCGAGTGCTGGACCCTGGCGATGAACGGGATCGGCACCACAACGGCCGGCACGAAACTCGTTCCCGTGGCATCGGAACTGATCTTGCCCACCGACACGGCGTTCTTGATGTCCCAGATCGACGCTTCGTAAGAGGCACCATCTTCCCAGGAGAGAAACCCGAAGCAACCGGCACCCGTGGCGGTGATGCTGCAGGTCATCGACCCGGCGGAATCGATACGTTCCGTGGAGCCTTCGATCCAGACCATGTAGCGAAGGCCAATCTCCGTCAACCGCTCAGCCAGCAGGGGCCGGCTCAGCATGCGCGGCAGGTCAGAAGTCTTCAACGGCGCGGTACGGGGTTCGAACCACGGGAAGAGTGAATCGACGAACTCGTCGTCACCGATGATCCCGAGCCCATCCTTGCCTCTGCCGAGTCGCTCGCTAACGCAGTCGACGAATTTGTCTTCGGTGGCGTCACGACCTTTGTGTCGCCGACCCAGAACGACAACCGACTCTTCCTTGCTCAGCCCGGTCGGCGACTCACGGACTTCCTGAATGGTACTGGTCACGCAACCACCGAGTGCGACGATTAACAGCCCGCAGCAGGCGGTGCTCAAGAGACTTCGCGTCGTGTCCATCACGAATCTGCTCCCCCTTCATCCACTTCGGCTTCGGGGGCCACCCCCGTCGTTCGGGCCGCCTGCGCTGCAAGCCAGGCTTTCAGCTCGGGCCGATCTCTGAATCTCAACGATATTTCGGCGGCCGCATCGCGCAAAGCCGTCATCGTCGCGTCTTCCAGCGCCGGTTCGTCTTTGTCCGAGAGCATCCCGTAGTCTTCCCGATTCGCCCTACCGTACGCCGGAAACTCCCACTCGACAATCAGTTCGCCCTGGTTGTCATACAAGCGCAGCCGGTACTTGATCCAGACCTCATACAAATCGGAGCTGGTTTGGGAAGGGATCGAAATCTGGAAACCGATGATCGAGGGGACGAGCACCGCATCGAGATCCGGATGCACCTCCGTGGCCGAATCCACCTCGGTGACGCTTGAGAACATCGCCCCCAGGACATTGCGAAACAGCAGCGGCTGGACCAGCCCGAGTTTTACCTCCCAGGCACCATACCTTTCAATTTCTTCGACATGCAGATAGCTGGTCAGCTCCTCGTCCAGGACGAGCCCCATGTCGATATCGGTCACTTCAACCAGCGGTGTGGGAAAGTCGCTGTCTTTGAATTCGACGATGGCGCCCGCGCATCCGCCAAGCAGCGTGGCCAACCAGGGCAGCATCCAGGCTGTTTTTCGGCTCACCTCGTCCTCAATCCAGTAACGGCCGGACAGTAGACCTCGAAAGCCTACTGAAATTCCGCCAATCCAACAAAGGTCCCGTTGTTCCGTCTTGTAAGTTCGCGCATCAGCGCGGCGAAGCGGTAAAGCGTGGCCTGCCGGTTGGGCGCGGCCTGAAACAGGGTCGGAAACCCTATGGCGTGAATGCGCACCGGCCGCCGCCCGGACGCATCCGGCGCGTTGATGCGATCCACCGTATTCACGACCTGTTCGATGGATCGCCCGGTGAAGTCGTCGCCGAACACATACACGCTGATCCGCTTGTCCGGATCGGAATATGTCTGAACCGCGCGCTGGATCCCCTCGACCGGGCTCGAGTTGCTGAACGGGTTCCAGGTGCGCAAGCGCTCCATGATCGCGCGCCGACGCGCGCGCGAATCCGGAATCCAGCGTCCTGCATAACGCGGGAACATGTAGTCACCCATGTCGTTCATCACCTGGATGCCTATGACCTCCGGATAGATCGCCAGCGTTTCGGAAACCTTCTGCATTACGCGCTGCCAGGCGAAGTTGAACATGCTGCCGGAGGTGTCGATGACGAAGATAATGTACTCGCTGTCGACGGTAATTCCGGCAATGGTGTTGTCGGTCCGCTGAAAACCTGTCCCCAGCAATCGTTCCATCTCGTCGGTCAGGGACTGTTTGGCGCTGGCCAGCTGGCTCTGTTCAGCGATGTCGTCATCGGCTTTGTCCTTTGTGGCTGCATACTGTCCCAGGATGATGCTGAGTTCGCGTTGCAGCTGCGCAAGCTGTTGCAGCTCCTTAGTGAGTTCCCGCTGAGCATCATTCAGTTCCCGGGTCAGCACCTTGGTTTGACCTCGGATCTCGAAGATGGCGTCGCGCCGCATCTCCACCACCCCGTTGAGCCGCACCATCGATTGTTCCAGCAACACCGGTTCTACGGTCTTGGTAATCATCAGCAGCAGAATCACCGCTCCGAAGCCGCAGCAGATCACGTCCAGGAAGGACATGCTGAATTCCGCGATCGGTCGGCGCCTTTCGCGCTTCATGGCCAGTCGTCCGAGGGCGCGATAAATGCCCCGCCGCTGATCTGGGCCAGGTCCCAATACGCCGCGGCCGCTAGCGGATCGCCCTCCATCGGGAAGAGAATCACGTTGACCGGGATGTTGGGTGGAATCCGACTAATCGCGTCACGGAACAGGGACATACGTTGGCGACCCGAGACTGTACTGCCGCGTGGCTTCCGGGTGCCCTGGGTTGGGAGGCTGTCGATGATCAGGTAGACGTTGTCGGGCAGGGGTGAAAGGTCACCGAGCGCAATCGCCAAGTTCTCGAGGCTGGTTCCTCCAGAAGGGATGATCTCTTTGAACGCTTCGATGGAGTCGTTCAACGCGTCGGCATCCGACACCTCCAGCCAGCCGCCGGCCGATTCCGGAAGCATCGGCTTCGCTTCGGTGTTGAAGCCGATGATCTGAAACTCGCTGTCCAACGGCAGCTGGGCAGACAGCCACTCCACGGTGGCAATCGTTCGTTGCCACTTGGGCGCGGCGCGCTGGCGCACTTCGTCCATGTTGCGACGTCGAATGACGTTCACGATCGTATCGTCAAGCATGCTCGCCGAGATATCGACCGCGATCAGAATCCTCGCGCCGCCGATCTTCATGCCGGTGAGGTATTGCCGATCGCCCTCGCCGACGAACACTCGCACATTGCTGCCCTCGTCTTCTTCCGCTTCGGCCTGGAGACGTTCGACATCCTTTTCACGTGCTTCGAGATCGGTCTTCAACTGGTTCAGGTGTTCTATCCGCGCCAGGGTTTCGGCCTGCATCAGCGTCAGTTCGTCGCGGCGCGTGTCCAACGTGTCGGTAATCGTCAAGCGGCGTTGCTGCGCGTTTTCAATCCGTTTGCGGGTTGCCTCGATGGCTTGGCGAATCTCGGCCAGGTTCAGGTCACCGGTTTCGACTTCGTAGTCCAGTCTGCGGATCTCGGAGAGCGCGTCCCGATTGACGTTCTGGAACTCCACCTCGGTTGCGTGGTTGATGATCAGAAAGACCAGGATCACCGCACCAAAGCCGCACGACATGACATCGAGGAACGCCAACGAGAAGGTGTCGAAGCGTTTACGCGCCATCATCCACTCGGATCAGCAGCAACGCATGTTCGCCGATGCGCAGCACATCACCCCGACGAAGGGCCCGCCGTTCCTCCAGGGCATCCGGGGGATCGTCGTTCAGCCGCAGGTCGGTTCCCGATCGCGCTCGCACCACCAGACCTTCGGTGGTGTTCAACAACTGGATCTGACCATCGGGGAATTCCGGACCCAGCTCCCGATCGGCGAATGTCTGCGCCGTCAGCGTAAGCCCATCACCGATCGCAATCCCGACGCCATCGAATACCACATGGGTCGGGGCCGCGCGGGGCAAGCTGCTGGCGGGCGCGTCGGTACCGGTGGCGCAGGGCAGGCGAGTGACAAAGCGCAGTGCGTCGGCGCCGGATCGAATCAGGTCCAGGTGTCGCCGAATACCCGCTATCACATCATTGGGTTCAAGCTGAGTGACTGCGTGTCCACTGGCGAGGAGATATTCGCTGAGCCCGGGCAGCTTCGCTGCCCGGTGCGATAGAATGCATGAGGTACCCTCGTCCAGCACCCGGTCGAGCAACCGGTAGCGCAGCCGGGCTTTCTCCACGAGTGCCTTGGCGCTTACGCCGGTACGCCGCACGCTGCCTTGATGTTCGATTTCGATCGTCAGCTCTGCAAGGTGCGCACCCTCCTCAGCCCAGAGGTAAATGCGGTCGTAGAGCTGCTGTTCCGTCTCGGCGATGCGTAACGGGTCGAAGCGGGTTTCCGTGACGAACCGGTCCGCAATCACGTTCACCCACGCGTCGAGCAGTGAGGACAGGCCGAGTTCCGCGACGTCGGCGGTCGAACGTCGAGCCAGTTCGGTATCAGCTTCCATCGTCGTCAAGGTAGCGCAGTGCAGCGACACGTCGATGTGCACCGACCGGTTCGGCACCGGATGCGCAATGCTTGCCGCCACTGCGGAATCGACCAACCCGGTAATGGGCGTGTTCAGCTCCTGGGCGACGCCGAGCAGCAGACCCAACTGGTCGCTGGTTGTCGTTCCAGCCACCGCAAGGATCAATTCGTCATCGGACTCGAATGCGGCCTCGTCCAACAGTTCTTTCAGGTGGCGATAGACCAGGTCGGCGTGGTTGGCGACGTTGGGTCCGCGCATTGCGAGGGGATCCATGCTCAACCGATGCCAGAACTGATTGTTGGCCTGGCGGGGATGCAGGCGAAACTCTCTGCGGGCCGCATCGCCCAGCAACAGCTGTGATTGGGTGACAATCGCAAATCCGGGGCTCTCGGCGGCGACCTCCAGATCGCGGAACAGCCGCAATCCAGAGTCGTTCAGGTCGAGCGCGAAGATCGTCATGTGTGTCAGCGCACCTGCATGTGTCGAATCAGTTCTCGATCACAGTAGGTCTGCGTATCGAGTACCAACCGCTCCTGAATGAGCTGCAGTTGATGCATCAGAAACATGATCAGGATGCTGATGACCAAGGCGACGAAGGTCGAGTTGAACGCCACGCCCAGACTCGCGGTGACGCCCGCGATGTCGCCCTCGACCGCCTTGTAGGCCTGTCCCAATGCGTCACCGATTCCGCGCACGGTGCCGATGAAACCGATCGATGGGATCGCCCAGGCGATGTAGCGGACCATGGACAATTCGCTGTCCAGGCGATCCGATTCGGCTTCGCAGATCGATTTGACCGCTTCGGAGACGTCCTGCACGTTGCGCGTGGACGCAAAGCGTTGCAGCGCGGCGAGCAATGCGCGCGGCAGAAGGTAGTTCTGCATCGCATCCGGCAATGCCTGCACGGGCCGCGTGTACTCCCGTGTGTCCTCGGGCAGGATGCTCATGCCTTCGCTGACATTGACGATGCTTTGCTGCAGCAGGGCACGCTCGCGCAGCGCGGACCGTCCCTTGAAGCCCATGAGTGCGAGCGACCAGAACATCAGGATGAAGCATGTTTCCTGTTCGTAGTCTTTCAGCACCACATAGATCGATCGCTCCGGGGCGTAATCCACTCCTGCCGCCAGGAGCTCGGTCTGCTCGGCGAGCACCGCTTCGGCGTTCGGCCGAACGACCGTGATAAATACCAGGTGCACGAGAATGACCGCGATGATCAACGCGGCCAGCTGATAGACCAGTTCGAAGGGCAGACTACGGTTCATCTTTACTCACTGAGGTTGCTCACTGCAGTTGGACGCGATCAGATGTCGACGGGGAAGGGGACCGCCGCGTCTTCGGAAATTTCTTCCGTCGGGATGAACACCTCCGCGGGCGCGTCGACGACCTTGGATTCCTGCTCATCGGCCTCCTCGTTAGCCGGCCCAGAGGTCGCCGGGGCCGGTGGGACCGGTGTGTCCTGAGCATAGACCCAACTGCCGGCGGCGATCAGCAGCCAGATCAGGACGATACGGAATGGTCGACCCTTCATTCCGCAAACCTCGCGATGCGAAAGCCCATATCCGGACGGCCGTCGCTGCCGTAATCACGGAACGTCAGCCGAAGATCGGTAATTGTGCCATGCATCCAGCTCGAACCTCTGATCACGTGATACTCACCGGACTCGGGGCCCAGTGGATCCCTGATCCGTTCGGTGCCCGGAATTTCGTAGTAGTCATGAACCCACTCTGCAACATTACCGGCCAGATCGTAGATCCCGCGCGAGTCGGCGGGGAAAGTCTTCACCGGCGCGCTTATGATGTAGTTGTCGTTGTACCCGAACACCACACGGCCTACCAGATGAGATGCCGACCGGTCCGCGTAGTTCCCGTGACGATCCGGGGGCGGAAACGCATTTCCCCAGGGAAAACGCTCCCGCGCCTGCGCGCCATGATCAGGCCGAGAAGCCCATGCCCACTCGGCTTCAGTCGCAAGCCGATAGCCGGTGGCCGCCGGGTTGAAGCCCGCCACCGTACCCATTTCCATTCGATAAAACGTCGGCAGCCCGTCCTTTTTCGACAGCCAGTTGCAGTACTCGGCGGCTTCCTCCCAGGTCACCTGGACCACCGGCTGGTCGTCACCGTCCAGATTGTGATCTTCGAATTCGCCCGATGAATGACTGGGCGCAAATTTTCGAAACTGAGCATTGGTGACCTCGGCGGTACCGAGGTAGAACAGCCGGGTCATATCGACCTCATGCAGGATTTCGTTGGCGCGGCGGCCGGGTTGCCGACGCGACGCCCCCATAGTGAACGGACCCGGTTCCAGCAACACCAGTTCCTGACCCGCATAGCTTCGAATGGTCGGAGTCAGTGCGGCCAGCCGCGCTGCCGCCAC
>SMVB01095979.1_pt1 | contig 46108 bp, 48 predicted proteins | sample 2456461 | NCBI WGS metagenome assembly SMVB01 (sample SAMN11095934, study PRJNA526329) | marine sediment metagenome | biome: Marine sediment; feature: Surficial sediment; material: Deep marine sediment; isolation source: Hadal surficial sediment | place: Pacific Ocean | collected 2014-05 | depth...
CAAGTATCGCAAGGAGGATGGTCATTGGCGTTTCGCCGAAAGGCACTACATCCGCTATCACAACGTGCCCTGGCGCGAGGGCTGGACCAAGTAACCCCGGCTGCCGGCAGTGAAGCTGTAGCTGTGCGGCGCGCTCGCGCCGCGCACGAGATCCGGCTACCGTTGACCAATACCCGACGCTCGTAGAGCCAGGAGGTCCACGTTGGCAACTGCCTTCAACCCTTTTGATCCCGACTTCGTGCGCGATCCCTATCCTATCTATGCCGCGCTGCGCAGCGAGGCGGCGGTGGCTCGCGTGCGCATCGGGCCGCGCCAGATCCTTGCCATCATTGCCGGGGTGATCCGGATGCAGCGCCAGCAGGGGACCCGTCTGCGCGATAGCTTCCGCATGCTCCGCCAACGATCGCGCGCGCGCAAATCCCAGCCGCGCTCTAAACGGACCCCCCGCATTCGCGCGCGCATCTACACCGTGTCGCGCTATGCGGAGGTCTCCTACGTCCTCAAGCATCCCGGCATCTTCTCCTCCGAGGTGATGGGGGGAAGCGAGGTCCAGGTGATCAACGCCGAGGGCGACATCGCGCCCACCAGCGGTGCTCTGATCGCCCACGACCCGCCCGCGCATACGCGCCAGCGCAAGATCGTGAGCCGCGGCTTCACGCCCCGGCGCATCGCCCAGATCGAGCCCAAGATCCGCAAGAGCGCTGAAGCGTTCTTCGCGCGCTTCGAGGGCCGGGGCCACTGCGACCTGATGGAGGAGTTCGCAAACCCCCTGCCCGTCAGCGTGATCGCAGACCTGCTGGGCCTGGATCCAGATCGCCGGGACGATTTCAAGCGCTGGTCGACCGCCCTGATCGTCGGCTCTACCCGGCCGGGCGAAAGCGGGGGCTTCGGCGGCAATTTAGAGCTCTTTCGCGAGTTCCGCGCCTACATGACCGACGTGATTGCGGAGCGGCGCCAGAACCCGGGAGACGATCTCATCTCAACGCTGATCGACTCCGGCGAGGGCGAGGGGATTCTCGAGCCGGAGCAGGTGATCTCGTTCGCCAGCCTCATGCTGGCGGCCGGCTCCGAGACCACAACCAACCTGATCGGAAACGCCGTGCTCGCGCTGCTGCGAAACCCCGATCAGCTCGAGCGGGTGCGGCGCGATCCGGAGCTGGTGGACAAGGTCGTCGAGGAGACGCTCCGCTACGACGCCCCGATCCAGCTCACCGCGCGGCTGGCGACGCAGACCAGCGAGGTCGGTGGCGTCTCGATTCCAACGGGCTCGATCGTCGCCGTGTTGCTGGCCTCGGCAAATCGCGATGCCGAGCAGTTCGCCGATCCCGACCACTTCGACATCGATCGTCCCACCCCCGCGCACCTTGGGTTCGGCTTCGGCAACCACTTCTGCATCGGAGCGTCGCTGGCAAGGCTCGAAGGCAAGATCGCGATCGAGATGATCCTGACCCGCCTGCGCGGGCTGGCGCTCACCGACGAGGTGGAGCGTCACGGCTCGTTCCTGGTGCGCGGGCCGAGCACGCTGCGGGTCCGATTCGACGTCTGAGGGCCAGCGCTCGAAGTACTTAATTTGCGTTGCGATCAACTCCGCTTCCGTTCACGTGCGCGACGAGCTGTCTTGTTAGACGCAAACAGCTCACCCTGCGGGTCCGTTTCGTCGTAATTCGCGTACTCCCGCATGTAATCCCGAAGCACCTGCGCTGCCGGTTTCCCTTCCAGTCGGCATGCTTTTATGAAAGCTGATCGCAGCTCCCTCTCAACGCGAATTCGAAGACCGACGTCCTTCACCATGTACGAAGTGTACCCGATGGATACACAAATATGTATCCGACAACGGAGTCGATACGGGTCGCGCCAATCTCACCGGCTGCCTGCACCGCCTCGGACAAATACGTCTCCGGAAGCGATGGAATAAGCACAAAGTTGCAAGATCTTTGCCCGCGCAGCCAACACCACCGATGCGCGGTGTTCGAAGGCGGCGCCTCAAAGACGAAACAGTTCGCGCGCAACGCCGCCCAACATCAGCTCGACGTCGGCCTGCTCGAAACCAGCGGTCTCGATGATGTTTCGCGGGTTCGGATCACCGATTGGAAACGGGTAGTCGGAACCCAGCATGACGCGGTTGGCGCCGACCTTGGAAACCAGAAACTTGAGCACGTCGGTCTGAAACACGAGGCTATCGAAATAGAGCTTCGAGAAACCTTCCACAGGGTCGGCAAACCGTCCGGGAAAGGCCGCATGGTTTCGCCCCAGGCGTCCTAACATGTACGGCAACGCACCACCCCCGGTGGACGCAATCACAACAAGCCCTTCGTAGCGCAACAGATGGCCAGAGAAAAGCAACCGCGAAATGGCGGTCGTCACGTCCGACACACGACCCACAGCATTCATCATCTCAAAATCCTGCAGCCGCGCGTCCTGCGAGCCAAACATCGGATGGATGATGATCGGGACGCCGAGCTCTGCTGCAGTCTCCCAGAACGGATCGAGTTGCGGGTCGTCCAGATTGCCGTGATTGCCATAGGGTTGGGTACCGACCATCGCCCCCGGCATTCCCGCCGCAACGGCTTCGGTAAGAACCGCCGCTGCAAGCCGGCCATCCTGCATTGGAACCGTTGCGAGCGAAATGACCCCGTTCAAGGCGGCACAGGCCGTTCGCGTGTGCTCGTTTGTGAAGCGACTCCAGTCGGCACCTTCGTGGGGCTCGAGCTCGTAGCCGAAAGCATCCAGCCAACCGCCGACGAGCTGGGTGTCGATTCCGCGCTCACGCATCCATTCGAGCCGCGGCGGGTGCCGCCGGAGTCGGGAATTAACGGGACGGGTTGGCGGGTTCCCGGCAAAGGACAAGGCAACGCCGTCGTCGGCCTGGATGATGTTGATCGAAGGAAACCGATGCGCCTCATCACGCGCGGCATCCAGCACCTCCTGCGGCAGGCAGTGCGCATGGATGTCAATCGTCATCGTTGCAGATCCTCCGGCGCGGGTAGCGTTCCCGAGCGACTCGCAGCGGCCAGCCGCTCGCCCAGCTCTGTCAGGCGAATCGGTAACCTCTCGCAGCGCAGCCCAAGCGGGCCGAGCGCATCGTTGACAGCGCTTGCGATCGCGGCCGGCGCGCCCATGTATCCAGACTCACCGGCGCCTTTCTGACCATGGGAGGTAAGCGGCGACGGGGTGCAGTGCTCAACGATCTGCACATCCGGAATGTCGAGCGTCGTCGGCATGGGATAGTCGAGAAGCGTACCGACGAGCGGTTGACCCTCGCTGTCATAGCGGAACTCCTCGAGCAACGCCGCCCCAATGCCGTGCGCGATTCCACCGATCAACATGCCGCGCACGACACCGGGGTTGATGATCGTGCCGCAGTCGTGACCGACGTAATATTCGCGCACGCGCACGCGACCGGTTACCGGATCGATCTCGACCAGCGGCAGATGCGCTTCGAACGCATAACACGGGTACATCTGCACGGTCCCATCCGCGGCTGGCAGGCGTTCGCCCTTGGGGACCTGATAGACGAAGTGGGCCTGTAGGCCAGGCTGAAAACCCGGCGGCATCCGATGGTACTGTCGGTGCGCGATCGCAACGATCTGCATCCACGTCCGGCACTCATCGGGACGGCCACGCACCACGACATCGCCGTTTGCATACTCGACCTCATCCACACGCACCTGCATGTCGTGCGCACCAATGGCAATCACCGTATCGCGAATCTGTCTGGCCGCGCCTGCTGCCGCGCCACCCATCATGATCGCCATGCGACTGGCGACCGGCGTGTTGCCGGGAAGTGCGGTCAGCGTGTCTGCGTGCACCACCCGGATCAGCTCGGGCTCGATACCCAACTCCTCGCCGATCACTGTGGCCATCAACGTCTCGTGTGCCTGCCCGGAAGTCGGGGTCGCGATGGAGGTGGTGACACAACCGTCGTGATCAACCTTCACGAAGCACGATTCCATCCAGGTGGTGGTGTCGTTGTGCGGGTTCAGCAACGGCTCGAAGGCGGCGTTGCCGCCGCTGGGCTCCAGCACGCTCGCAAAGCCGATGCCGGCAAGCATACCTTTGGCACGAAGCGCATCGCGTCGCGCGACCAAGGTCGGCCAATCCGCTCGGTCCAGCAGCTTTTGATGCACCGTCTCGTAATCACCGCTGTCGTACTCGGTACCGCTGGGAATCCGATACGGGAATTCGTGGCTTTGAATGTAGTTGTGGCGCCGAACCTCCAGACGGTCCATGCCTGTCGCTGCCGCAACGCGATCCATGGTCGCCTCTAAAGCGAAGTTCGTCGGCGCCTGCCCAAAACCGCGCACCGCGACCTGGCCAGTTTTGTTCGTGCAAACGCAAATCGCCTCGTAACGCACGCTGCCTATGCGATATGGACCAGTGATGGCACCGATCGGTTTGCCGAGCTGCAGCACAGAACGCCCCGGAAAAGCGCCGCAATCGTCCAAGGCACGAATGATCAGAGACCGAACACGTCCGTCTCGCTCGAATGCGACGTCAATGTCGAAAATGCGATCCGGGCCATGAGCATCGCCGCCAATCATGTTTTCCAACCGGTCTTCCAACAAACGCACCGGTCGGCCCAGTTGGCGGGCAAGATAGCCGACCAGCACAGCGTGCTTAAGCCCGCGTTTGACGCCGTAGCTGCCGCCGACGTCGACGTCGTAATGCACACGCACGTTGCTATGCGGGATGCGAAGTGCAGTGGCGATCTGTTCGGAAAACTTCGGCATCTGAATAGAAGCCCAGATGTCAAGAAGGTCGGTACCGGGATCGTACGCCGCAACCACGCCAAACGTTTCGATCGGTACGGTAGAGCTACGGCCCCATCGCACGCGGTGGGAAAGCCGCTCGGGTGCGCTTTCGAAGTCGTCGTCGACATCATTCCACGTGAATGTTCTGCGGTAGATAACGTTGGTGCCCACGGCCTCGTGCACGATGGGGCTATCGGGCTCCATCGCTGCTTCTACATCGACCACCGGTGTGAGGGGCTCGTAGGATACGTCCACCAGCTCCACCGCATCCTCGGCTACGTAACGGTCTTCGGCAACGACCACCGCGACCCATTCGCCAACGTAGCGTGCGCAATCGACGGCGAGCGGATACCACGCAATACCCGCTACCTCGATGCCGTGCGTCAACGGGGTCACCTGAGCGGCCAGCGTCAGCCCTGACAAGACCTCGTGGACGCCGGGCAACGCGCGTGCGGCCTCGCGGTTGACCTCGAGGATGCGGGCTCGTGGGTATGGGCTTGTTACCAGGGCGCACTCCAACATTCCGGGCAACCGAATGTCGGCTACGAACCGACCCTGGCCCGCCACGAATCGGCGGCCTTCTTTGGTGCGTCGCGGATGACCTATGAATCGGAAGTCGGGCTGAAGCATGTCGTAGCGTTTACGGCGCGGGCTTGCGTTGCTGCAGACGATCTGCAGCGAGGCGCACCGCTTCGACGATCTGCACGTAACCCGTGCACCGGCAAAGGTTTGCGCTGAGCGCCTCACGAATCTCCGCCTGGCTCGGATCCGCGTTACGCGCCAGCAAGCCTGCCGCGGCAACGAGCATGCCCGGCGTGCAATAGCCGCACTGCAACGCGTGGGCATCCCAGAAGCTCTCTTGCAGAACGTGCAGTTCGGACAGATTCGGCTGCAGACCTTCGACGGTCGTGATGGAGTAACCCTCGGCCATCGGCGCGTAGATGAGGCAGGCACGCACCGCTTCCCCATCGAGCTGAACGGTGCAGGCGCCGCACGCACCATGCTCGCAACCCGCGTGGGTTCCCGTCATGCCCAGGTGATCTCGCAGGCAGTCCAGCAACGTCACGCGGGGTTGCACGGGCACCACGTGCTCCTCACCGTTAACGTGAAGTCGCACGTCCGCTGCATTGACGTCGCGAATCGGAATGCGGCTCCTCACGCGCCGGCTACCTCGGGCGCATCGTCACGAGCCTCCACGTGCGCCTCGTCACGGGCCTCGGTCAGAGCGCGAGCGAGCAAATGCGGAACCAGATGACGCCGATACGCAGCGTTCGCGTGGAGATCGTTGGGCGGGTTCAGCCGGTCGTCCAGCGCGTGCGCGGCCGCTTGGATGTCCACAGCCGTCAGCCGCGTTCCGATGAGCGATCGGGCTGTGGCCTGGTCAGCGCATACGGGCGTGACGGCCGCATTGGTCACTCCGAACGCGATGCGCTCACAGGTACCCTCGGCGTTCATAGACACCTGCGCGGCAGCGGCCACCAAAGCAAAATCGCCGTCGCGTACGGCAACCTCCTGAAACCCGGCACCCACGTGTCCCCCGGCATCCCACACCGGAAAGCACGCCTCCTCCAGAAGCTCGAAATCCTCTCGGACTGTTTGCATCGGCCCTTCGACGAACTCTCGAGCCGGCACCATACGCGACACACACTGAGTCCCGACCAACCCAGTGAGCTTTACTCGCGCATCCAGCACCGCTGCTACCAGGCCAATCTCCGCTGCCGGATCGGCGTTGGCGATGCTGCCGCCAATGGTGCCCCGGGCGCGGGTCGGCGGGTGCCCGACAAACCGCAGCGCTTTGAGCAACAGCGGCAAGTCCCTGGCCACACACTCGTCACGCTCGGCGCTGGCCTGGCGCGTGCAGGCGCGGATTGCGAGTTGATGCTCGCCACGCTCGATGCCTTTGAGTTCGGGGATCCAGTTGATGTCGACGAGAAGCGACGGGCGGGCGAGACGCATGGCCATCAGCGGTATGAGCGTTTGACCACCGGCGACGATCCTGACGTCGGCATCGGCACTGGCGAGCAATTCGCAGACTTCAGCGATGCTTGACGGTCGGGCGTAGCTGAACGGAGCGGCTTTCACGCCCGCGGGAATCCCGGTGGTACGCGATCCAACTCTCTTTCGAGTCCCGATGAGTGAAAGTTACGCGTCCGCCCAGGGGTCATAGGTACCAACGTTCCACAAATGCCCTTCAGGATCGCGACAGGCGAACCCACGGCCACCGTGTGCCTCATCGCGGATTTCCATGACGATGTCTGCTCCGGCTGCATCGGCCCGTTTGTAGACGCCATCCGCATTCGGCACCACGATATAGGGGCTTTGCGTCGTTCCAGCCAGAGCCCTGGGAGTGCCCTGCAGCCGGCCAAACTCGTCGTCACCCGCGGAGCTCAGCATGACCATACCGCGCCCGAGCGTGAGCTCGGCGTGAGCGATCCCGCCGTTACCATTCTCCACGACCATGCGCCGTTCGAAACCGAACACCCCACACAACCAATCGATCATCGCGGGAGCATCTCCGTAACGCAGGGTTGGAATAATGGTGCTCGTCATCGCGTTCTCCTTCCCTTGACCCATAGCGGGTGAGACGGAAGGTGGTGGTAGTCGAGGTAATCGTACACGTTTCGATCCGGCCAGTCAGCGATGGGGGCTACCTTGAATCGACCACCCAACGGCTGCACAAACGGTGTGTCGGCGCCCAGCTCCACCAGGGTCTCAATCCGCTCAGATCTTCAAGCTGCCCGTCAGGCCAGCGCGGTTTCGAACAGGACCAGCAAGCGTGCCCATGCGTGTTCCGCCTGCGCTTGGTTGTAGACCGCGGAATCCGGCGGGCACCAGCCGTGCAGGGTACCTTCGTACACTTCGATTTCCGCCGCCAGGCCGGCCTTGTCGTAAGCTTCGCGCAGGACGTGCTTGGCCTCGGGTTGGCGCTCGTCATCGTTTTCGGCGATGGCGAACAGGAAGCTCGCCTGCATGTTGCCTATCAGCAGGTGCGGACTGTCGGCGGAGTCGGTCACGAGCCTGCCGCCGTGGAACGAAGCGCCCGCTCCGATGCGCCCCGGAAGCGCCGCCGCCGTGCGCATGGTCATCGGCCCGCCCATGCAGTAGCCCGTGGTGCCGATCTTGCGCGTGATGTCCACCGCCGCGCGCGCATCGAGGAACGCCACAAACGCCTTCGCGTCGGTGGTATTGGTCTGGGCAGACAGCGACATGGCCAGGGGCATTACGGTCTCGCGAATGGCCGGGTCCTGGAAGCTGGCGCCTTCGGGCACCACCGGTGCGGCAGCGGCGCGGTAGTAAGGATTCACCACCAGAACCGAATAGCCGGATTCTGCCAGGCGCTTTCCCATCAATCGAAACGCGACTCGCAAACCCAGGATGTCAGGCCAGACGATGACCCCGGGATGTTTGCCGGTGGAGGGGTGGACGAAATAGCAGTCGGCGGCTCCATCGGGGGTAATCACCCGCACATCGGCTTCGATCACGTCCTGCGCGTTTGCAGCCCGCGGCAGCAGCATCGCCACCGCGGCTCCCGCCGTCAGCGCGCCGAACCGCCTTCGCGACAAGCGCCCGGATTTCTGCAGGAAATCGTTGTTGTCGCTGACGGTATTTTCATCACACACGGTTGTTTTCCTCGCACCTTGGTGTTTCGGCTGACGATCGGTAGAGGGTCGTTATAGATCGGAAAGAACCCGGGGGCAATGCGCTTGGCGATTGCCGGTCTGCTATTGTCCGCCAAGCTGTGCTCTGGTCGGACGCTCGCGTTGCGCATTCAGCAGATCTCGGTATCGCCAGCCCAGCGTCCACGCTCTGAGCAATCTGAACCAGTTGCGGGGACTGCGCATCCAGTCACTCATGCCGCGCAAGCCGTGGTAACCGGCCCAGACGTCTCTGAACAACAACGGCTCGATCACCAGAGCACGATTAAAGATGTCCTGGAAACGCGGGGCGAGTCGTTCGGTCACCGTGCCCCGCCGTCGGCTCGACCTGCAGTGCTTGGCCGATATTTTCGTGGCTGAACGCGAGGCCTGCGCGGCCCGAGCCATCTGCCGATTCGCTCCGCGCGTTGACGCTTGAGCCCGGTCAGTTGTGCAGTGGCGAGAAGCTGAACACCCACGGGGTGTCAGTGTCGACGCTCACCCGTACGGCCTTGATCTCCGGAGCTCCGTACACTTGCAGTCGGGTAATGTTCGCGTACTTTGGCGCGGCGCTTTCCCCGCCGGATACCAGAAAAGGTCGGTCGACCTTGAACTCATGAAAGTCGCCGTGCACGAGCAGCACGGGGCGAGCAAAACTGGCGGCGAGATCTCGAATGGCGAGTACCATCCAGTAATACGGTCCGTTCTCGCCACCCCGTATGGCCTGGCCAGTGAAATCATCGCCCTGACCATCGACGAACAATGACGCATGTAGCGCTATTACAACGGCCGTCGAATCCCGTGTATTCGCCATGGCAAAGATTCGTTTGATCCACTCAACATTCGCGCGGTTGCGCGCAATGGCCTCCAGGGCGCGCGCCCGATCGTTGATGAGGAAGTTGTTCCCCGATCCACACATGAAGCGTGCCGAAAACAACTCCCGCGTGCTCCCAGAGAGCGTTTTCCACCATCTCTTTGAAGTCGGAAACGTCTGCCTGGCGGGTCAGCCCGATAGGATTTTGACCGAGGCTACGATCGGTGGCGAAGAAGATCGCGCGAATAGCCGCAAGACTGGTGAATCCATCGGCGTACAGGCGACGTTCGTATCCCCCTTCCAGACCAATACCATCCACGAGAGTGGCCATGTCTTCCTGGGTGGCCCTACCCGCAAGAAAACGCTGAACCGGTGGAACGGACTTCGGGTTGTGCGCAGTCGACCCACTCGTTGTCTCCGGGCGTGTAGATTACCGGATGATCGTACTGCGCGAAGAAATCTCGAATGCGCTCGTGCTCCACCGCACTGCACTCGAGTGCGCCCCACGTGTCGCCTACGTGGATGGTGAAAGAGGGTTTTGCAGCATTTATTCGCCGAATCAACGCCCGATACACGGGGTAGTCCTGCGGCAGGTTGTAGCCCGTGTCCCCGAGCGCGCGCGGCAGTTTATCAGAATGATCCGTGGGTCGGCTCTCGACGCGGTTCCTCCAACAACCAGAACAGCATGTTGTCTCGGAATACGGTGTTCTTAGTCATCCCGAAGTGGCTCTCGGGTAGAAGAAGAACGCTGCGGTAATCGATTGGCGTTACCAAGGTCGGCTGCCATGCACGCCCTTCGCGCTCATCGAGTAGAACGCTGCTGCGCAGGACCGTTCCATCACCCGGTGCATAATCCACGACCCGCAGCCGACCGTTTTTTCGATTGACGGATACCCGTTTCGGAGTATTCGTTGCGTCGCCCGCGATCAGGTAAAGCTCGAGCCCGGGTGGGGCTGTCGCGTGTCGATCGAGCGCCGCCATGAACGCCCGCGCTCGGCTCAAGTAGCGCCGTTGTGCCTTCAGCGCAATCGTGCGTCGCGCGTCCTTGTCTGCCACCTCCGGCATCAATATGGCAAGGGCCTCATCTTGCTGCGCATCGGCCACGCCCCAGCCGAGGGTTTCCCAGAGCGCAGGATCCAGCGGGTCTTCGAGCGGCGCACCGTTGTCTTCCCAGATCACACGATGGTGACGGGCGCGAGGTAAGACCTGATACATGGATGGAAATGTGCCGAGAATCGCCGGCGAGTAGTAAGGTAGCGTCGGTGCCAACCTTCTGCCTTCCACCAGCGAGAGCAAAGCGTCCAGAGAACCGGCATTGGGCGGCGCGATCAATACGACCCGCTCGGCAAGCTCGGCGCCGGCCCAATTCAGCTCTGGAAGCGAGCCATCGTCAGGCAGATCCTGAGCGCCATAGCGCAGAAAATAGCGCGTGAGCAGGCCGCCCATCGAGTGAGCGACGATGTCGAATTTCACGTCGGCCTGCTCAATTCCGTAACGTTCGCGATATTCATCCCGGACGTATGCCCGCTTCTGTACAAGAAACGCGTGCAGTCTCGCTGCGTTCTCTACATTGTCTTTGCGCCAGTCGTAGGCGAATTGAAAGCAGGTGAAGTGGTCATCCCCGTAGTCCACCTCGCCCGCCGTGCCGAGATCGGAATCGCGGTAACCGGCGGCGCCGAGCGTCACCAGGATCTGGGCATACACCTCGAGCTGGAACGGGATCCCCGCCAGACGGATCCTGATCCGGTCGAGGACAGCGGCTGGCTCCACGGCGTCGTCGCTTTCGTCTAAAGGCAATGCCAACAGACGCGCGCCGTGTGCACTTGCCGGATTGACGGACTTGCCATCGAACGCGCCCCACACGATCGCGCCGCTCAACGCGTCGCGCAGGCTCGATCCCATCATGCCGGGAATCACAACGATCGGATTTCTGTCCGGCGCGTGATAGCTCGCCGATTTGTTGTAGATGAGGTCGAGCTGTGCTTGACCGGCACAGCTCACCAGCCCGAACCCGCAGACGAGAAGCGCTAGCCGCGCCTTCACGGGCACTAAGACTCCGCGGCCGCGCGCTTACGAAACATTGCCAGGATATCCGCCGGATACTCGAGATCCAGTCGCGAGGCGTCGTCCAGGCGCTTGTTTGCCTCGTCATCGAGCTCCAGGTCGGCCGCACCCAGGTTGTCCTCCAATTGCTCGAGCGTGCGCGCACCGAAAATGGGCGAGGTGATGCCGGGCTGGTTTGCGCACCACGACAGCGCGACCTGGCTTGGGGTGGCGCCCACCGATTCGGCAACCTCGACCACGACCTGAGCGATCACGAGCTTGCGCTCCTCGGTGTAGAAATTACCGCCGAAGGGGTTCAGCGCTGCGCGGGTACCTGCTGGCGGGTCTTCGCCGGGGCGGATTTTGCCGGTGAGTACCCCGCCGGCCAGCGGGCTAAAGGGAATGACTCCAACGCCCTGGTCGATGCACAGCGGCAGCATTTCCCGCTCGATAGCGCGGGTCACCAGCGAGTAGTTCGGCTGCACGCAGTCATAGCGGGCGGTGCCAAGCTCACGCGAGAGCGCGATCGCCTTCATCAACTGCCAGGCGAAGTGATTGGAGCAGCCGATGTAGCGCACGCGGCCTGAGCGCACGCAGTCCTCGAGTGCACGCAGGGTTTCGTCTATGGGCGTCCGCTCATCGAAGCCGTGAACCTGGTAGAGGTCGATGTAGTCGATCTGCAGGCGCTTCAGGCTGGCGTCCACTGCGTCCAGGATGTGCTTGCGCGACAAACCGCGGTCGTTTGCACTCTTACCCATGGGCGCGAGTACCTTGGTGGCGATCACCACTGACGAGCGCCGATCAACGATGGCGCGTCCCGTGATCTCCTCGGATACGCCGGCCGAGTATGCGTCAGCGGTGTCGATGAAGTTGCCCCCGTGGTCGAGGAACTGGTGCACGATGCGCTTCGAGGTAGGCTCGTCGCAGCCCCAGTCGTTGTTGCCGAAGGTCATCGCACCCAGGCACAGGTTAGACACCTTAAGGCCGGTGCGGCCGAGATTACGTATTTGCATGGGGATTAGTCTACACGCTGGTTCGAGGTGGTCATCAATCCGCTGCTGGTACCACGCCCTTCGCGGAAATTTTGTTCAGGTTCTCGGTATGTTTGTCGCGGCTGATCCGATAGAAACTCATCACCACAATCGCGATCAGGTAGAACCCCCAGAGCGCGGGAATGTATATCGCCGCCAGATCGTAAAGAGTGTTGGTGGGCACTTCCCCGAGCCCCGCCTGGGTGGGGAACTGGACATAGGCGAGCATTTGGCCCGCGACGATCACGCCAAGGCCGTTGACCGCCTTCTGCGCGAAACTGTTGGCGGCAAAGAAGGTACCCTCGGAACGACGCCCGGTGCTCACCTCACTGTCTTCCACCACGTCGGCGATCATGGCCGCGATGAGAATGCCCGAGATGATGACCAGGGTGACCTCGATGGCGAAGAAGACCATCAGCGTGGGAAACAGGGCGTCGCTGTCGTTGTCGGGAAACCAGCCGATCATACGCAGGATGAACGGCATGGGTGACGCGATGACGGCGATCGTGGTGACGCTGATTGCGGCGTACTTCTTGCCGATCGCCCTGGAAATGGCGGGCGCGACAAACAATGCGACAAACGCGGACAGAAAATAGGGGAACTGCAGGTAGCCGATCTGCGCGCTGGTCAGTTCCCAGAAGTGCCGTGTGAAGTAGATGCTCAGGCTCGTGGAGATGCCCGCCGCAACAGCCATGAACAGGGCGGACACGAACAGCACCAGAAAAGACGGGTTCGACAAGGTCTCCTTCAGCTCGTTCGCGCCGTCCTTGATGCTGAAATGCTCACGGACCGGTGCCTGCTTGAGGTAGGGAATGTGGCGATGCGTGCCGAGCGCCGAGACCATGATCGAGACGAAGATGAGAATGGACGCGGCAAGCCCGTAGTTGCTCCAGCCCGCGACGTACTCCAACCCGCCTTTGTCCTCGGGCAGGAACACCAGGTACGCGAGCACCGCCATGGTCAGGCCGCCCCACCAGCCGAAGAAGAACCGAAAAGCCATGAAATTGGTACGCTGATCGTAGTCGTCGGTGAGTTCGGCCACCAGCGCGGTCGCGGGAATCTCGTAAAAGGTAATCAGCGTGCGGATCAGAATGGCGACGACCACGAAATAGATGAACAGGGCGTCGGGTTCGAGGTCGGGGGGCGACCACAGCAGATAATAGGCGAGCGATACCGGCAGCGCTGAGAAGTACATGAACGGGTGCCGCCGACCCCAGCGGGATCTAAGGTTGTCCGAAACGTATCCGACCAGCGGGTCCGAAACCGCGTCGAACAGCAGCGCGATGAAGATTCCCAGAGACACCCATTGGGCCGGCAAGCCCACCACCTGGCTGTAGAAAAACAACAGCAGGTAGTTGAAGCCGTTGCTCTTGGCGCCGTTGGCTACGGCCCCGAACCCATAAAAAAGCTTGGTCGACAGATCCGCCGTGTTGTGCGGTTTCATTAAAGGATTGGCCAATTTAATGGAACGTTTGCGCTCGCGGGTTTCTGAAACCACCGCACCACATGATACGCTCGCGGCAACACTCAGGTGAGGGACGGTCGATGCGCGAGTATCACACAGCAGTGTTCCACAATCGACGCTGGCGGCAATTCAAGCCGCGCCTGGATGACATCTTCGTGTGTACCCCGCCGAAATGCGGGACGACCTGGACGCAGACGATTGTCGTGAGCCTGCTGTTTCCGGACGGTGATCAGCCCGCGCCCGTGATGATGTTGTCGCCGTGGATCGAGGCCAAGTTCCTGCCCGAGGGCATGATGCATGGAATGCTGCAAGCGCAGACCCATCGACGTGTGATGAAAAGCCACACCGCCGCCGATGGTATCCCCTGGTTCGACGACGCGAAGTACATCGTGGTGGGGCGCGACGGCCGTGACGTGTTCATGTCGATGTGCAATCACCTTCAGCGCATGAAGCTCATTTCGGAGCTGAACGAACGTGCGTTGGCAGATGGCGTACCGCCAATGCCCGAGTTCAATGGCGACTATCACGATTTCTATCCGGTCTGGCTCGGCAATGACGAGGTGTTTTTCAACATCATTCGCTCCTACTGGGAACGCCGCGAGCAGGCCAATGTTCTGCTGGTGCACTTTCAGGATTTGAAGTCCGATCTCGAAGGTGAAATGCGGCGAATAGCCAATTTTCTCGATATTGAACTCGACCCGGGCCAATGGCCCGACGTGATCGAACGCTGTACCTTCGATGGGATGCGCAGTCGAGGCGATGAAATTGGTGACTTCAGCCAAATGTTCGACGGAGGCGCGCAAGGCTTCCTGTTCAAAGGCACGAACGGGCGCTGGCGTGATGTGCTGACCGACGCCGAGGTCGAGGCGTATGAACGACGCGCGGAGGAGTTGCTACCAGCGGAATTGGTGGGATGGCTGGAGGGGGGCCGAGACGCAGTTTCCGCGTAACGGGTAGCACAGTGGGTGCGGGCTTTCGCAGTCATGCGTTCGCAGTCATGCGTTCGCAGTCATGCGAAAACTACTTCATGTGGATGGAGTCTTCGCTCCCTGCAAGCTCCAGATACCATTCCCGTTTGCAGCGATAAACAAGAACGTAAAGCAATACAGCACCGCCAACTCTCCACCATTCTGAATCGGAAACGGCGCGTTCAGACCATGAGCCATCCAATACGCCACAGCCATAGTTCCGCTGCAGACAAATGCAGCCCAGCGCGTGAACAGACCAATCATCACCAGCGCGCCGCCAACAAGCTCGATTGGACCGACACCAAATTGAATGAACTCGGGCATACCTTCCATCGCAGATAAAGGAAAGCCAAAAAGTTTTTGACTGCCGTGCCAGAGGAACAAGAAACCCGCCACAACACGCAATGCAGCGTAAGTTTGTGCCGTGTAAGGCGTCATGAATTGTGCCATGGTCATCCCCCCCGATTGATTAGGCTAGATCACCTTAACACTCAGCGAACACTATTTCGATTCCGGCAAGATACGTGTCGTGGGTGTGGCGCTAATCAATACCGGCACAAAGAGGCTACTGAGATAGCTTCTCGTAGTCGACACTTGGGCAGGATCTCTTATACGATGGGCACTCGTACATTGGATATTTCGGGGGAGCACGAATGGGTGGCCTACGAATAATTCTTCAAATAGTGGGGATCGCTATCCTAATCCTCGCTACCACGATCATCACGTTGAGACTCGATAATCAAGATGCCGACGGGCCTTCAATCTTGTTTCCTGGAGGGCAATTAATCTCCGGTGAACTTCATACGGGACCTGAACCGGACTGGAGTTTCACTGACGACGTTTCAACCATCGAACTACAGCTTGTTGATCCAATGAGCTCCCGCACCATTTTTATCATGGAAAGCGAAGGCAAAATCTATATCCCCTCGGGATACATGCGCTCGACGCTGGGTAGAATCTGGAAGGATTGGGCATTCCAGGCAGATGAAGGCGATGGGTTAGCCGTCGCCCGCATCAACGGCGTTCGCTACGAAAGACAACTGATTCGCATCAAGGAGGGTCCGGCATTAAATGGTATCGTCGCGAAGATGGCCGCAAAGTATGGAGCAGGTGCAACTCCAGAGGCGATACAAGCCGGTCGGGAATCGATAGAAGCGGGCGACATCTGGATCTTCGAAATGGCAGCACGTGGAGCATAGCCAGATGAAAACTAAGAACTATCTAGCACTTTGCGCCGCCGTCGCGGTTGCCGTTGTCTTGAGCGTGCTCTACGTACCTGGTTTGTCGGATACCGTCGAACAGGTACTGCTGGCGTTTCTCGCATCCAACGCCTAGTCAGGACCGCCCAAGCATGTCAGGGGGCCACGGATTCTCCTGCGTGTTGATATCAGTTTGCCCAGTCAAGCACCGTTCGTACCGTCTTGCCGAACAACCAGGTTTTTTCTTCTTGTGTAACGCCCTCACTGTCGAGCAGATAGTGCAACAGCTGTTCCCAAGTTTCGCCCGTCTGGTTACCGCCATTGTCGGATGCCCACATGATGCGTTGCACACCAAAGGCGTCGATGGCCCGCCGTAGATGGGGAACAAGACCGGGTGAAGGATACTCAAGTTCGCCGAACATGCCTTGGGCGTGGCTCCACTTGAGCGCAACATTTGGATGGTCAGCCAGTTTCAATACCTGATCAAAGTACGCGACATTGGGGCCCGGGTGGCTGGATGCACCGCCCGGCGTATCTGCGTCCGGCAGGCCGATGCCCGCTTCCATGGGCATGCCGCAATGATCGATGACGAACTGTAGCCCCGGAAACTTTTTCAGATAGCGCGGCATCAATTCTACGTGCCCGGCGATGAACAGAAATACCGCCATGCCAGTTTCGTTGGCCACCGAAAAAATGTCGTCATAGCCTCCGGCGGCAAAGGCATCCGTTTCAGTGGCCGTGACGGCCGGAATCATCCGAATGGCGCGGGCGTTTGGGTCGTCTGCTGCAATCCGGATCAGACTCAGGACCTCAGGGTCTGTGCGCTCGATGCGCGCGACATAGGCAAACCGGCCTGGGTGCAAGGCCGCTGCCAGCTCTACGGTGGGTCTGGTGGGCCTGAAGGTGCCGTTGGGTAAGTAATAGCCCGGACCCCATGTCTCCAGCCCCCAAAATTCATCGACCAGGCAGGCCTGGATGCTCAACACATCCATTTCCGCCAATATGTCCTCGGTGCCGCCGGGACCAAAATGTATTTGCGAATCAACGATATCCATGATACGGCCCGATCCTAAGAAACGCGCACCAACGGAACCCCGAAGTTTTCGCCTCGCAGAATTCGGATGAGCGCCGTCGGCAGGTTGTCGATGCCCTCGAGGATGTCCTCGCGATAGCACATGCGTTTTTCGCGAAGCAGCTCCGTTAGACGCGAACGCGCCTCGTCGAAACGGTGGGAAAAGTTAGAGACGTAGTAGCCGTACATCTCGGCTTGCTTGTACACGAGATTGAAGTAGTTCTTGGGCCCGTACCAATCCAGGTCATTGTTGTACTGCGACGTTCCGCCGCACAACACCACCCGCGCACCAAAAGCGATCTGGCCAAGCACGGCGTCCAGGGTTTCTCCACCCACGTTGTCGAAATAGATGTTGATTCCATCCGGACACGTCTCGCGAAGACGGGCTGCCACATCTTCTTTCTTGTAGTTGATTGCCGCGACTGCACCTAATTCAGCCACTACCCATTCACACTTTTCGTCGCTCCCGGTAATGCCAATCACCCGGCAGCCTTGCAGCCTGCCCAACTGACAAACAAGCGAACCCACGCTACCAGCTGCCGTTGAGACCACCAGTGTATCACCCACCCGCGGCTTGCAATATTCGATCATGCCGAAGTAGGCGGTGTGACCACTCCCTCCCAGCACGTGCATCAGCGTGGTTTCCGATAGACCCTCGGGGGCTTGCACCTTGCGTACCGCATGGCGCCTCACACCATCAGAGATCGCGTATTCCTGCCAACCCAGATCACCCATCACAAGATCGCCGGGTGCAAAGCCCGGATTGTCGGACTCAACCACTTCCGCCAGACCGCTACCATACATGGTGCGTCCAATGGGAATGGGTCGACCTGCAATCCCGCCGGAAACCAGCGCCATGCGCATGGGCGGATTTACCGTGAGATAACGGGTTTTTAAAATCAGAAGGCCTGGTTCCAATGGCGGAACGGCTTCTTCCTTCAGCTCGAAGTTGCTTTGCTCAACCTCAACTTTCGGACGCGACGCCACGACCCATTTCTTATTCACCAACCCGCTCATCTCAAGCCCACCCAGACCATGGAGAACCGCAATCATATCGGAGAACACCTCGGCAGGTGCACTCATGCAGCGCAAGGTTTACCATCGAGTTCGGCGCGTATTTACGGGAGGAGCGCATGTTCAAGATGATCGGACTACTGAAACGGCGCCCGGGAATGACGGTGGAAGAGTTTCGTGAGTACTACGAAACGAAGCACCGCGTTATCGGCGAAAAGTACCTCAAAGGCCATGCCAGCAGATACATGCGCCGCTTCCTCACACCAATTGCGAACTCGATCACTGGCAATTTGCCAGAGTCGGAATACGACGTGGTGCTGGAGATATGGTATCCGGATCGGGAAGCCTACGAAGCAAACAACAAGCTGCTGGGTCAGCCCGATGTCGCCGCCGAGATCGCCGAGGACGAAGAACAGCTTTTCGACCGGCCCAGAAACCGTTTCTTCTTCGTGGACGAGCACGAATCCAACCTAAGCGGCTGACGGATTGCTCCGGCGAAACAGAGGCCCCATCATATAGGTACATTACGTCTCACAACTGCGGGGGGTATTCGTGAAGTACGATTACACGGTAGGCACCATTATCAACGAGAAAGCACCAGCGCAATCGCTGGAGGCAAAGCAGCCCTACATCGACAATGGAGTCGGCGTCGCCGACAAATCCCGCTACTACGATCGCGATTTCATGGCGTTGGAATGGGAGCGATTGTGGACGCAGACCTGGCTGATCGCCGCCGTCACCGCTGATCTCCCCGAAGTTGGTTGCTACTCGGTGTTCGATATCGCGAGCGAAAGTATCATCGTTGTGCGCGCGGAAGAGGGGTTCAAAGCCTTCTACAACGTCTGCGCGCACCGGGGCACCCGGCTCGTGCAGGAACCCCTCGGCAAGAAAATGAGATTCGTATGTCCGTTTCACGCCTGGCGCTATAGCAGCCTCACGGGGGAGCTTTTGGAGATCACGGACGAAGTGACGTTCCGCAAAGAAGTGGTATGCGACCGAGCCGGCTTGACCGAGCTTGCCTGCGAAGAGCACTCAGGCTTGATATTCATCAATATGCGCGACGACCCGCCGCCGCTCGTCGAGAGCATCGGACTGCCCCGAGGTTATCTCGAAGCCTACAATATTCCGAAGATGAAAGTCATTCGCCACACCCGGACCGAGTGGGCAGCAAACTGGAAAATCGGCATTGAGGCGTTTTACGAAAGCTACCATCTCCATTCGGTGCACCCGGAAACCCGGTTGGTAATGGGCGATCTCAACGTGCAATACGACCTCTACCCAAACGGCGCAAGCCGCATGATTGTACCGCTGGCACAAATAAGCCCACGCGTGAAGGATCAGACGACGGTGAACGAGGGGCTGAAAGCCATGCTTGCTGAAGCCGGAATCGATCCCGCCGGCTACTCGAGCGACGCCACAGGCGTACGTAGAGCGATTCAAGAAGCCAAGCGTGGCCGTGCCGAGAAGCTCAACCTGGACTATTCAGCTTTCGTAGACGGGCAACTCACCGATAGTTGGGCGACGGGCATATTCCCCAACGTGCAGATTGGCTGTCACCCCGAAGGCGTGTTCCTGATGCGCTTTCTACCGCATCCCTCGGACCCGGAACGGTTTTACTACGACACCATGACGTTGTTCCTGCCCGCGGACGATCCCAACTACAGCGCACCAGGCTGGATGGGCATTCCCGAAGGCATGGATACGTCCGGCGAGACCCGCCCGAGCTGTGAGTATTACGCGATCGGGGAAGATGGCGACCTGGGTCTAGTGCTGTCGCAGGATGCTTCACTTTTGCCCATCGTCCAAGCGGGCATGCGTTCCAAAGGCTTCAAGGGGCAACTCTGGGGCGAGCAGGAGCAGCGCCTGCGGCATTTCAACGCCGAGCTGGATCGCTACCTAACCGGGCTCAAGTGACTTGCAGCATTGGCCCGGCAGACCTAAGTGCCGAACCGGTAACGCAGCTTGATCACGATCTTTTCCGACACGGGATCTGCGTACGCGGTGCGCAACAGGTTTGAGAAGCTGGCGCGCGTTGGCATTTTCAGCCCGCTTATCGTGTAGACCACGAACAGATCCGACAGGGGCGCCAACTCCCACCGGTAGCGCAGCTGAACGTTGAGGTTGGAGATGGTGAAATCATCGCTCGCTTCGCCTGGCGGCTTCGAAGCCGGCTCAAGCGCACCAGCGTCACCGGGCACCTTGAAAAACTTCCGTTGCCTGGCCTGGATGCCGACCCATTGCGCGGACAGCCGCAGTTGCTGGCGCGCGGAGAAAAAGAAATCCACGCCCAATGTGGGCCGCCACTCCCTGGTATCAAACGTGGTGAAGTTGTCCTCTTCCTGATGCAGCAACCATCCGTCGCGACGCACATACTCCGCGAGCAGATTTATCTTCATGCGCCGTGAGGGACGCCACTCGACCCCCACCCGGGCCTTGATCGCAACGCCATCGATCTTTTCTCCGTTGAGATCGACCCCCACCCGGTAGCTGAATGGGCGGGAGAAGTCCGAAAAGTAGTCAGTGTGCAATTCCCAACGGCCGGGAATTTTGAACGAGCCGTTGCCGAAACTCTCCAGATCGTCGGTGCGAGGCCCGAAGAACAACAGAGACGACTGCATCCGGCCGAGGTTGTTCAGCAGCACGTTTGTGGATGCGGAAACACCCTGCCCGGTGACATCACCATCCCCGTTGACGACGTAGATTGTAAAAGCGCTGAGATTGAGTTGCCGTGCCCAGCTGACGTTGGGATCCGTGTAGTCCACGCGCGCGGTGGCCCGGGTAATGTTGTTGCGTTGCAGAAACCCCAGATCGTTGATGTCGAGCTTGTCATCATAGTGCTCGAGTCCGAGGTCGAACTTCAACCCGCGCCGCGGGTTGTACACCAGGTCTGCCAGCCCGCCCCAGCCCTGGCCCACACTGTCCTTGTCGGAATATAAAAACTGACCATCGAGCTTCCAGGCACCGTCCACGCTCAGGTAGTGATAGTCGATCCCGTGCACCACCGCGTCGTCTTCGGGGTGTGCGACCACAGTGGAAATGGCGCCGATCGCGCGATAGCCGCCAAAGGTGCTGTCTTCCCACAAAAGTCTGACAGCGGCATAGTCGCTTCCGGATTGTTTGTATTTTTCTCCATCCACCTCGAAGGTCACGTCGTCTTCGCTGGCACCGAGCAACCCGTAACGAAAGGCGCCAACCTGGCCGGTGGTTTTGACCGCACCAAACAGCTCCACCTGTTGATTCAGCTCTGCGGTGGGGATCACCACGCCGTCGGGAACGTCTGGTGGCCGGGATGCCCCGCCGATGCGGCGCGTGTTGACCACGGTCACGGGGAAAACATTTCTGCCCGCATCGGATCGCGGCGTGGTGAAGAAGATGTCGCGCCCTTCCAGGAAAAACAGTCGTTTCTCCGGAAAGAAGGTTTCCAGCGCTGACAGGTTCACCACCACATCGTCGGATTCCACGTTGCCAAAGTCCGGCAGGATGGACCCAGCGACCTGAAAATTGGTGGAAGGGCGCCAGAACAGCTCTGCCCCTGCGCGCAGCTTGGTTGCATTTTTCACCTGATCCTGAGTAACCGAGGCATACGGAATCGCGCTCCATTGTTGGCGCGGATTCACGCCTTCGAGGTTCATAGGACGCATGTGCCGCATAAATTGATTGATGGTGAGCGGCAACGCAGGAACACCCCAGCGCTCTCCGATGGCTGCCACTTTACGCGAGGCAAAAATCGACATTCGTCGGGTGCCTTCTTGTTTCGGCATCGCCAGCTGAGACCAGGGCAGGAAGATCTCCGCCGACCAGCCACGCTCGGTCAGCGATGTTTCGCCGTACCAGACACCATCCCAATCGGCGTTAAATTGTGCTTCGGGAATGAGGGTGCCATCGGTCTTCACGCCGCTGGATGCCAGCGACACCCAATAGCCGTATTTGCCCTCGCCGGACGTATCCAGTATCAGGCCAACGAAGTCGCCGAACTGCGTGCCGGTGTCTTCGGGCGACAGCACGGCGACCACCGTTTCTGGCGGTTGCTCGGCGTCGTAACCCGCATAGATGCCCCGCTCTGTGTAGATGAGCATGAGCTTGGTCGGCCAGCGCGGTTTGGCCATGGTGTCGGGATCGATCACGGTAAAGTCGGTGATCACGGCGGCCCGGCGCCAGGCGGCGTCGTCCAACTTGCCATCGATCTTGATGTCTAGTTCGCTGTGGAGCATGCGGGGTATTGAAATGGTTTCACCCACGTTTAGCTCCACCACCCGACTGTCGAGCGAGCCGGTCTGCGATTGTGCACAAAGGTTGCCGGCGACGAACAGCGCCAGCAGCCACAACCAACGCATATTAAATCCTTACGGGGAATCAGCCAGTTTACCAGATGTGGGCGCCGCGCCTGCGGCGGGCGGAGCTCAACCCGACAACGTATGGACATCGGCATGTCTGCTAAACTGATCCATCGGCACGACCTGTCACATGTCGCCTGAAAACGGGAGGTTTCAAGTGATCACCGGTATGCCACGCATAGCAATTGCGGTCCGCGACTTTGCAACGAGCGTTGCAACCTTCAGGGACAAGCTCGGAATGCCCGTCATCGACTTGTCCGCCAACAGCGTTGACGCGCTGGGGGTAAAACTGGCCATGTGCGTTCCCGATGGCGGAAGCAACATTGAGCTCATGTCGCCGGCGGACCCAGCCACCCCTCTTAGCCAGAGCCTGCAGAGGTTTCTCGACCACCGCGGAGAGGGCTTGTTTGCGCTCATGCTTGAAGCGCCTGATCCGAACGCCGAGGCCGAAAATCTTTCCAGCCGTGGGCTCAACGTTCTGCCACTCATGGCCGGCGCGAGCGGTCGCGACGTTCATCCGAATTCGACTCATGGCGTCCTGGTCCGGGTGTATCCAGTGGGCTCGTTCGCAAGCCCGACGGAACCGGTCCGCATGGACGACTCGGACGGCACCGGACTATCTGGAATTGCGCGGGTCATCATCGCGGTGCACGATCTCGATCACGCCGTGGCCGTGTACGGTAACAAGTTCGCCATGGCAACCGGGGGCATAACAATTGACGCGCAACGTGGCGTACGATCGGCAACTTGCAACCCGCCATCGGGCGGCGCGATCGAGTTGGTCTCGGTGGCCGATTCCAGCCGAAGCTTTGCAAAGCCCATTCAGGCGTTTTTGGATAGTGACCGCGAGGGCATGTATGCGCTGGTGCTGCAGTCGCCCGACCTTCAGGCATCGGCCAGAACCCTGGCCGCACGCGGGCTCGAACTCGCCACGGCGGCCCACTCCGCGGATGTCCTGGAAATCGACCCGGCGTCCACGTCCGGGGTCTTGTTTCAGGTTGAGCCCGCCTAGCGGGTGCCTCAACTCACACTGGCACCACCATCTACCGGCAACGCAACCCCGGTAATGAATCCGGCCCGATCCGAAGCGAGAAAGGCCGCCGCGTGCGCAACGTCCCAGGCGGTACCCATCTTGCGCCTCAGCGGAACCCGCGCGTCGCGCTCGGCGATCACGGTTGCGCGCGATTTCGTGTCCGTGATGCGGGCTTCCACCGCCATGGGCGTGTTGATCAGACCCGGCAGAATAACGTTGGCGCGAATGCCGAACTGGGCGTTGCGCTGCGCAAGCTGCTCGGTGAGCGCAATCACGCCCGCCTTGGTGGTTTTGTACGCGACATACGGGTAGGGCAGCCGCGCGGCCATTGAGGAAACGTTCAGGATCACGCCGCTGCCAGCCTCGCGCATGTGCGGCAGCGCGTGTTTGGCGGTCAGAATCATCCCCCGCAGATTCAGGTTCACCAGGCGGTCGAACGCCTCTGTGGTGATCTCCTCGATGGGCGCATCGCCGCCTGCTAGGCTCATTCCAACATTATTGTGCAGCACGTCGATGCGGCCCCAGGTATCACAGCAGTGCTCGATCAGCGTCGTCACGCTGGACTCGATGGTTACGTCAACGACCGCCGCGGCTGCAACGCCACCTTCATCGAGGATCATTGCTACGGTCTCTTCCGCAGATGCCAGATCGCGATCCGCAACCAGCACGGTTGCGCCTTCGCGGGCGAACTGCATGGCCGTGGCGCGGCCATTGCCAATCGTCTCTCCGGGCGTCTGGCCGCCTCCCACGACGATGCACACCTTAGCGGTCAACAGCATTCCGATCCACCAGCGCCAAGCGAAGCCGCAACGCGATCACGCACCGTCTTGAGCAAGCGCGTTCACGCTAACGATCGTTTTCACAGCACCTCTGCCCATGTTGGCCCCGAGCTATAGTCCCTGAATTACGTTTGCGTGGCCAGGCATATCCAGGCACTCGCAGCACGCTCCTTTAAGCCGTCGGCGACTGATAAGCCGTCGGCGACTGATTGAAATCCCTGCCGCATTGCCTGCGCGTATAACACCATTACGAGGGGAGCGAGCAGGCCGCTGAACCCCTCCGTGGTTACGTAACGCGTGCGGCCGTCTTCGAGTTCGTGCAATTCCTGCCATCGGTTCGCGCAGAGCAACCCCGGGTGGCCGATGTGCAGCCCCCAGCAGATCGTTCGATGCGGCTCGACAAGATTTATCCACTCGGTGCGCGTGCGCCTCGAGCGCCCCGGCATGTCGACTTGAAGACGTACCGGCGAGCCGACCCGCACCCTGGTTTCGACCCGCGGCGTGAACACGTTCCAATCGGGATAACGCTCGAAGTCGATGAGAACTTCCCACACCACCTCGACCGGCGCGGCCATCTCGGAGCTTGCCGATCCGTCTCGCGGGAAGACGCGGCTCTGGCGGTAACGCGGATGAAAGGGATGCCGGCGTGTATCCATGAAGAACCCGGAAAATCGGATGGGGGGACTGTACGAGGAATTCCGCGCGATCTAACAACGGGCGGTGTGGGTACAGCTGAGGAACTTGCGTGCGGCGTAGTCTGATAACATCAGCCGATCGGGTGCCTGGGAGGAAACATTGTGGACTCCACGGAAATGGAAGCGCGGCTCACGCGCATGGAAGACATCGAAGCGATCAAGCAGCTGAAGGCGTTGTACTGCGAGATCTGCGATGACGATCACAACCCGGATCGCATCGTAACCATATTTACCGAGGACGGTATCTGGGAAGGGCGCGGCATTGCCACTGCCAATGGCCATGCCGAAATTCGTGCGTTGTTTGAGCGCTTCAAGGAAATGATCAGCTTCTCCCAGCACATGACCATGAATCCGCGTATCGAGGTGAACGGCGACAGCGCCAAGGGCACCTGGTATTTCTTCGGACCGTTCACGTTTCGTGAAAACAACCAGGCCAAGTGGCAGGCAACCCGCTATCACGAAGACTACGTGAAGGTGAACGGTACGTGGAAGATCAAGCACCTGCGAATTCGCGGGCCGGCAATGAGCGCGAACTACGAAACCGGCTGGGCGCATTCACAATAATCCAGTTCATCGAACCTTCAGGGGCTTTCGCTATGCAGATCGGCATTCACGCGCCTCACCTGGGGCAGGAGCTCAATGCAGCTACCCTTCAATCGTTCGCGCGCGAATGCGATGAACTCGGCGTGCATTCGCTGTGGGTGAGCGATCACGTCTGCTGGCCGAGCGACATTCGCTCAAAGTATCCCTACACCGACGACGGCTCGTTTCCGGCCAAGCCCGAACTGGGCTGGCTCGACCCCATCGGCACGCTGCTGTTCATTGCCGGCTGCACGAGCAACATTCGGCTCGGCACCTCCGTGCTGATTCTGCCCTACCGTCCGCCGGTGACCACGGCCAAGCAGCTGGCGACCCTCGATATCGTCTCCAACGGCCGATTGATCCTCGGTGTCGGCGTGGGCTGGATGGCGGAGGAAGCCGCGGTGCTGGGAATGCCATGGGACCATCGCGGTAAACGAGCCGATGAGCAGCTGCAGATCTTCGAACAGCTCTTTACCCAGGATGCGCCGAGCTTCGAAGGCGAGTTCTACCAGTTTCCAAAGGTCGGGTTCGAGCCCAAGCCGATCCAACAGCCGCTTCCCGTGTGGGTGGGCGGCTCCACCGACGCTGCGTTCCGCCGGGCGGCGCGCTTTGGCCACGGCTTCCACGCGGCGTTTCAGCCGCTGGACGTCGTGCGGCGCGAATGGCAGGCGGTCCGGGCCGCATGCGAGGATATCGATCGCGATCCATCGGAACTCATCCTTTCCCTACGCTTGTACCTCGACCCCGAAAGCCGCATGGAGCCCGAGAAATCCGTCGCCGGCAGTGCCGAGCAGATGCGCCAGCGCATGACAGAACTCGCTGCGGCGGGGGTGCGTCACGTGCTGCTCGATCCCGTGGCCCGTGGCGGCGCGGCGGGTCGCCTCGATGCGGTGCGGCAATTCATGGTGGACGTGGCAGGGTGAGCATTCACGGTTTCAGCGCCCGATAGAGAAACGGCAGGCTCACATCCATCCGATAATCGATGCTCGAGTGGGTGTCGTCGAATTCCTGGTAGACGTGAGATACCTTGTACTTAGTCAGCTCACGAGACAACAAACGCGTGCCGTAGTGAATGTTGAACTGATCCCGCCAGCCACAGTCGATGAAAATCCCTTTCAACGTCTTAAGGTTGCGCCAATGTTCTTTAACCATGTGGATGGGGTCATGTGCCAGCCAGCGGCGCCAGCGTGACTCGATGAATTCACCGGTCTCAAGATCAAACGGTACTTTGAAACCGTTCGGCGCCGACGGCACCGGATCGTAACTCGCAGCCATGGCCACCATCATCAGGGCCATCACCTCCTCGTTGCCCGGATTCTTTTTTGCCCACACGTGCTCCAGAAAACGACGGATGCGGCCATCATCCGTGCCCGGGATCAGTCCGGCTGTAGCTTTCTCCACCGAGTAGCGTCCGGGTTTCCGCGCCGGTTTACGGTACTTGGCAAGCTCGTTGAGCGTCTTTGGCCATTCGCCGCGGTACACGAAATCGAAGTAGGCGTCGCCCGAGTGATCTGCAATTGCGCCCCAGTGCTCGGGGTACTTCATAGCGTGGATGATGGCGCCGTACCCGCCCGATGACTTGCCGAAGCAACCGCGGTGCTCCCGCGAGGCGAGTGTGCGGAACTCGGCATCGACGAAAGGAACGAGTTCGCCAGTGAGATAGTCGGCATAGCGGCCAATCGCACTCGAATTGATGTACTGATTGCCGCCCAGTGCCGTAAAGCAATCCGGAAAAACGATGATCGCCGGGCCCATCTTGCGCTCGGTGATCAACCGTGCAGCCTGCTCCGGAATGCTTTCATCGAAGCTGCGCCAGCTGATATGCGAAAATCCCGAGCCCGTGTAACCGACAAGGTCGAACAGCACTGGAAACCGGCGTTGTCCGCGCACAGCCTGATACTGCGGCGGCAGCCATACCGGCAACCGGCGCACGTGCGGATCTCCGAGCGGGTTGTCCGCGAGCACTTTCGAGGTGTGCTCCAGCATGACCAATTGGCCTTCGAGTGTGGCTGATCGCTTCAACATTTCGTTAGCTCTTCTTTCGTTGGCTCTTCTTTCGTTGGGTCTTCTTTCGTTGGGTCGGCTCAGTTCGCGCCCAGGTGCAGGGCAAATACTTCGTCTAGTTCACCCTCGATGCGTTTCTGATTCAACCACGCATCAACGTAGGACCGCCATGCGTCGTCCCGGGGCAACAGGTAGGCCTTCTCCTGATAGGTGAGGTTCTCAGCCATCGTGGCACAGAGCACGCCGTGATGAAGTTCCGATTGCAGCGTCACCTCGATTCGGTCGGTGATCATGACATCGGCGGCCCCTTCTGCAATCGCCATGAAGATCGACCGATTGTCGTCGTGCAACAGCTTGTGCGCATGCTTGAGGTGCTCATCGACGAAGCGTTCGTTGCTGCCCCCTGGATTGACGATCACACGAACGCCCGCGCGATCAATGTTCTCCAGCGTACCGAAACGCGACCGGTCGCCACAACGGGCAATGGGCGTTTTCCCGCCCACGTGATAGGCGCGCGTAAAATAGCCCACCCGTTGGCGGGCCAACGTGCGCGATACACCGCTCATAGCGATGTCGAACCGACCGGCTTCGAGGTCATCCATCAAGGTCGGCCAGGACGTTGCAACGAACCGTGGCTCTGCGTCCAGGGAAGCCGCAAGATCGCGCGCGAGATCGATGTCGATGCCGACAAACTGCTCGTGCTCTGAAGCGCGGTGCGAGAACGGCGCATAATCGCCCGTGGTGCCAATGCGCAGCACGCCCGATTGCAGTACCTGATCGAGCCGGCTTCGATAACGAACAACCGAGGCAAGCGCGTGCAGCAAGCCTGCACGCGAACCCGCACCCAACCCCTCGACGTTCAGCGCGTCACCCGCATCGGCGCGACAACATCCCTGCAATGCCAGGCTCACAAGAACCTGCTCGCCAAGGGCCAGCAGATGCGGACGAACGACCCGGGTCAAATCCTGAGCCGAAGCCGGCCGATCACCCAGCGCCCATCGTTCAAACCAGTATTGCTGAATCTCTTTCGCCGCCGAGATCTGGGCACGGAAGAGTTCACGCGTCGTGGATACTTCGACACCGTGACGAAGCGCTGCTTCTGCAGCATTCTGGATGACCGTCGCTTCCCGATCGATATCCTCGATGGGCAAACCGTTCAGCCACTTATATGCTGCGACGTCGCGCATCAAGCTGAGGCGTTGATCTACGAGATCGAGCACGCCGGAAGCGGCCTGTACCGCTACCCCCGTCGCGCACACCAAAGAAGTCAGCAGCCTTGCCGCCCACAGAACGCTGCTACTGTTCACGGAACCTGAGCTACGCTAACGCGTCGGCCAACGCCGCAAGAAAGCTCTGCTGGAGCCGTCGGCTGATCCGCGCCTGGGGCACAAAAATGTCGCCGCCGTGATACAACCCCGGGAAAACCGCGAGCTCGCTGGGTACGCCCGCGGCAATGAGGCGCCGGGCATAGTCGATGTCCTCATCTCTGAACAGATCCTCCGAGCCAACGCAGATGTAGGCGGGCGGCAATCCCGCGAGGTCCGTGGCCCGGGTCGCCGCTGCATAGGGTGGCGCGTCAACGCCCGGTGTGCCGTCCAGGTACATTTCCCAGGCATTGAACGACGTTTGCCGGTTCCAGACTGGGTGATCCACGTACTTCCCAGAGGCGGTGTCGTGGAGGTTATCGATCATCGGGTAAAGCAACAACTGTAGAGCCAGCTGCGGACCGCCTCGATCGCGGTTCATGAGCGCCAGGCCAGCCGCCATACCGCCCCCACCACTCGGTCCGCCAATGGCGATCCTGGCAGGGTCGATGTTGATTTCGGCCGCGTGCTCGACCATCCACAGCAGGCTTGCGTAGCAGTCTTCCACCCCGGCTGGAAAGGGATGCTCCGGCGCCAATCGATAATCCACGGAAATCACCGTGCACGTCAGTTGTTCCGCGATCAGGCGCGCTCGATCGTCCTCCGCGGTGCCGAGAATATAGCCGCCCCCATGAATCCACAGCACGCCGGCGCCAACGCCCTGGTCAGGGCGCCGATATACCAACAGCTTTACGTCGCCTGCCGCGGTCGCGATGGTGCGCTCGTCGATCGTTACGTCGGTTTCCACCACGGCTGCCGGCTGGGAGGCCCGCATGGCTCGAACCGCCGGCAGCGTTTCGCGGCAGAGGTCAGCCAAACCAGGTGGCATCAGGTCCAGACCAGGCATGAGTTCTGCGTCAATTTTCGAGTAGTCGAGTTCCATTCGGGCGGCCCGCGATCTTGGCAATGCGCCACTTTCGCTCACGCCTGTGGAAGATTCAACAAGAAATCAAAGAGTTAGGGGGCCTAAGAAAAGTTAAGACAACTTCAGGCCAGCATCAGGACCACGCTCGATTTCGCGACTAGGGTCATGCTCACACACGATAGCGAGGAAACCGCAATGCGCTCAATCAACTACCTGACCCTATTGGTCCTGTTCCTCTCCAGCGGCTGCATGACCATGCGACCATTGGACGACGACCAAGCCCTCACCGAGGTGATCAAAACCGGCGACAAAGTCGAAGTCATCGAAAAAGATGGCCACATCAACGAGTTCACGGTGGGCAAGATTACCGAGCAGTTCATCGCCGGCAACGATGAAATCGGCTCCCACGTTACAATTCCGCTGGAGAAGATCGAGACCATATCGGTAGAGAAGGTCCATGGCGGCCGCACCACCTTGGCAGTCTTAGGCGGTATCGTGGCCATACCGATCATTCTCGTAGGCGCGGTCGTCGTATGCGGCAGCGGTAGCTGCTGATATCGATTAGCGTCGCAGATCTCGGCTTGTGCAAGCATGTGGGCCGGGTAGTTCCGCGCTGCCCCCTGCAGCGTGGCGTGGTCGCTCCGCCAGATATTCGCCGATGCCGAGCGGCTCCTCGCCTAAGCGCGCGCTATTCCGACGACCCGCACACCGCCCGAACCGCTTCAACCTCGATCGGGCCCGCCAATAGCTCCATGAGCGCCGGGAACAAGGCCAGCACCTCGGGCGCCGAGGCATGCACTTCGCGCGCCTGCAGGTTCTTGTAGCGCTCCATCATGAAGTAGCGGCCACTCTCGCCACGAAAGGGCGCGTAAAGCACCACACCGTCTTCGACTTCGACGACTTTGTCGGCAACCGCCACGATCGCCTGCTCGAACGCCTGCTCGTTCCCGGGTTTTACCTCGAAAGTGGCGATGTAGCCGACTTCCTCGCACTCGGCATGTGCCACGCTCACCCCGCCAATCGTCCCACAGGCAACTACCACGGACACCATAGACATGAAACCCAGTCGTGCCACCTGCTCTACCTCGCGTTGATTCAGGCCGAGCATGCTACGGCAATACGCTAATCGGCGCACGAAGCTTCCCGCAAACGCGAGTCGCCGGCTCGAATCTCTGGCTGGATTGTCTACGGACTTGAATAGTTCCCCCAAACACCGATAAATAGACGGTTCCACTTTTTTCTGTTTCGCAACTGATTAACAAAACCAAGGGAGTTGCGGCATGGCCGATTCAACAGCGAAATCCACCGACCTGGCGTTCGACGCGGATGCCCTGCGAGCCAAATACAAGGTCGAGCGGGGCAAACGCATGCGCACTGATGGAAATGAACAGTACGTTGAGGTCACCGGCAAGTTTGCCCACTTCGTCGACGATCCCTACGTGGCGCCCGGGTTCAGCCGCGAGCCGCTTACCGACGAGGTAGAGGTGGTAATCATTGGCGGCGGTTTCGGCGGACTGCTGGCCGGTGCGCGGCTACGCGAGGCTGGGGTGAAAGACATTCGCGTGATCGAGAAAGGCGGTGACTTCGGCGGTACTTGGTATTGGAACCGCTATCCGGGCGCGCAATGCGATATTGAGTCATACATCTATCTGCCGCTGCTCGAAGAGCTCGGCTACGTCCCCAAGGAAAAGTACAGCTTTGCGCCCGAGATCCTCGCCCATAGCCAGGCCATTGGCAGAAAGTATGATCTGTACGCCAACGCGTGCTTCCAGACGGAGGTGACCGACATGCGCTGGGATGACCAGTCGTTGCGTTGGAAACTATCCACGAATCGCGGCGACTGCATGAAGGCCCGCTTTGTATGCATGTCAAACGGTCCACTCAACCGCCCCAAGCTACCCGGAATTCCCGGGATCGAATCGTTCAAAGGACATACCTTCCACACCAGCCGTTGGGACTATGCCTACACCGGTGGCGACGCCAACGGCAACCTGACGGAACTTGCGGACAAACGCATAGGCATCATCGGAACCGGTGCCACCGCCGTGCAATGTGTCCCTCATCTGGCGAATGCAGCCGCTCAGCTCTACGTGTTCCAGCGCACCCCGTCCTCCATCGACGTGCGCGGCAACCGGCCCACCGATCCAGAATGGGCAAAGAGCCTGGAGCCCGGCTGGCAGCAACGCCGCATGCAGAACTTCAACATTCTGGTCACCGGCGGGTTTCAGGATGAAGACCTGGTAAACGACGGTTGGACCGACATCATCCGTAACCTCACCACCATGACCCGTGCCCGCACCAAAGAATCGAAGGACCGGCCCGACGACATGATCGCCAACATTGAGTTCGCCGATTTCGAGAAGATGGAGCAGATTCGAGCGCGCGCCGAGAGCATCGTCAACGATCCGGGGACCGCCGAAGCACTGAAGCCGTACTACCGTCAGTTCTGCAAACGTCCGTGCTTCCATGACGAGTACCTCGGAGCCTTCAACCAGCCCAACGTCACCCTGGTCGACACCCAGGGTCGTGGCGTCGAACGCATGACCGAGAATTCAGTGGTTGTGGACGGCCGGGAATACGAACTCGATTGCCTGATTTTTGCCACGGGATTCGAGGTCGGCACGTCCTACACTCGACGTGCCGGCTACGAGATAGTTGGTCGTGAGGGACAGACCTTGTCTGACAAATGGGCGGACGGGCTGCGAACGCTGCACGGGTTTCAAACGAACGGCTTTCCGAATTGCTTTTTCATGGGCGTGACCCAGGGCGGCTTTACCGCCAACTTCCCCCACATGCTCAATGAGCAGAGCAAGCATATCGCCTACATGATCAGTCACGGTGTGGACAACAACGTGCACTGCATTGAAACCTCGAAAGAGGCTGAGGATGAATGGGTGCACACCATTGAGCAGATGTCAGTGTTCTACCAGTCATTTCTGGAAAACTGCACACCCGGCTACTACAACAACGAAGGAAAGCCCGGGCGGAGCAACTCGTTGCTTGGCAGCCAGTACGGCGGTGGGCCGGAAGCGTTCTTTCAGATTCTGCACGACTGGCGCGAGGAAGGAAGCCTGAAAGGGCTGAACTTTTCATAACCAGGAGTCTTAGCCGCGCGGCGCCAGGCGGTCGGAACCGATTCATCCGATGAACGAGCTTGTGGATTACGCATAGAATGTTCGGCTTGATTGACCGACAGTAGGGAAGGCATGGACTACGACCTGATCATTGCCGGCGGCGGCCTGGCCGGTGCGGCACTTGCGAAAAACATGGCCGATTACGGGTCGAGCGTACTGGTGCTGGAAAGGGAGAAGGCTTTCCGCGATCGTATCCGTGGTGAGGCTATGCACCCTTGGGGTGTAACAGAGGCGAAGACGCTCGGAATCTACGATGCACTTCTCGCTTCAGGTGCCCATATGGTGCAGTACTGGAAAACCTACTTCGGTGGAGAGTTAGTCTTCGACCGCGACCTCGTTGCCACCAATCCGCACGGATTTGGGGAGTTCCATTTCTATCATCCCGACATGCAGGAAACGCTGCTAGAACTCGCACGATCGGCGGGTGCCGAAGTTCATCGCAACGCGCGGGTTGGCGCGCTCGATCGTACGAACAATCAGGTCGAATGGACCCAATCCGGTGACGCGTTCCAGGCGCGTGGTCGCCTGATCGTCGGCGCCGATGGCAGCCGGTCGATGGTGCGTCGACGGGCCGGATTCGAGCTCAGCGAGGACCCGGACCGGCTGATGATTGCCGGGGTGATGATGGAAAATACGTCGATACCCGCCGATAGCGTTCACCACTGCCAGGGAATTGACGGGATGGCCCTCTTTTTTCCCCAGGGCAATTCACGCTGTCGAGCGTACATCGGTTATTCAATCGAAACCGGCGAGCGAGCGCTGAACGGTGAGGGCAACAAATCCGACTTTCGGTCACTCTGCCTCCAATACGGCGTCCCCGATGCCTGGTTCGAAGGTGCAACCCTTACCGGTCCGCTGGCGCAATTTCATGGTGCGGATCACTGGGTAGATCACCCGGCCGCCGACGGCGTGGTGCTGATCGGGGACGCCGCTGCCAAACCGGACCCGATCTGGGGATCGGGTCTGTCTCTCACGCTCGTCGACGTGCGTACCCTTCGCGATGAGCTCTGCGCAAGCTCGGACTGGAATGCCGCCATTCATCGTTATGCCGCCGAGCACGACCGCTACTACAAGGCACTGCACGCGGTAGAGGCCTGGTTCACCGACCTGGCCTGGGATCGAGGTCCCGAAGCCGACGCTCGCAGGATGCAGGTCTTCCCAACGTTGGAGCAACCTGGCGCCCCCGACATCCTAGGCTTGGGGCCCGAGTCGCCTGTGGATTGGGCTGTGCCGGATTGAGCGTGAAGGCAAAATCTGCCGAAGAATTCGACGCCGTGGTCGATTAGCGCGAAAATCGGTCTTCAGCGGAATCCATTGGCTCGTAGCCGAGCAACGTCTTGCCGTGGGATAGATCTCGATATCCGTAACGGTTGTTGGAGTTGGCAAAGAACGTCTCGCAACGCACGGGCGCAGGTGCCCCCACTGCGGCCACGATCGCGTTTACGACATCTCGCTGACTGCACCATACGCTGCGCTGCCTCGCGTTGGCCGGCTTGTCTTCCGCGTTCACATAGCCGATGCGAATGCTGATGAAGGAAGTCTGGGTTGTGTCGGAAAAATGCCGCGCGAGCGCTTCGCCCCATACCTTGGTACTGCCGTAGATTCCACGGGGCCGCGGCGGCATATCTACGGTAATCAGCGGCCATGAGTCTGGCAGATCATCGTAGCGACCCTCGACAAGGGCCGTATACGGTTCCTCGTGCTCCCAGCCAGCGACTGTCGCTCCGCTGGAGGCGAACACCACACGCTTCACCCCCGATTCGACGGCCGCTTGAAAAACGTGGCGCGTGCCCTCGACGTTGCTGTCACGCAGTTGCTCCCACGTGTAGTTCTCTCCAGGGTTCGCGGCAAGGTGCACGACCACCTCCTGACCGTCGAACGCGGAACGAATAGCATCGAAGTCGGCGATGTTGGCGCGGTGCGTGGCGACACCGCCGACCTCGCTGCGATTCAATGCCGTGAGCTCGTGATCGCTTTCGAGCCCCTTACGTGCGGCGCTACCGATCAGCCCACTCATGCCAGTAACAAGAATTCTCACGAGGCATCTCCAGTTGATGCAGCAGGCTTTTTCCTGCGGCGTTGTTCGACCAGCTCCCTGGCAAGCATATGGACAATACGCCGTCCGCCGCAACTACGGTCCGGCTGGAGTCACGCGCAGCGGCCCAAGGACAGCGCCACAACTAACGCCGATAGGTAAACGCCAACATCAACGCGTTGGTTCTGTGGTCGAACTCATCGATACGCTCATTGACGTAGCTAACCGCGAGTCTGGCTTTCTCGCTGAGCCGATAGTCGGCGAACGCCTCATAGCGGATGAAGTCGCCACTGCCTTCGCGCTCTCCAACCGCCAGCCGTGCACCAACGCCTACGTTGTCACGAAACAACCAGCCTGCCGTCACTTCGGCTTCGGTGCCGTCTTGCCTGCCACGTTGTGAATCCCATCGCAACTGCGCCAGGAACCCGTTCATTGACCAGCTCATAGCGTTCTTCTGGCGACGTACATGGGCGATTCCAATGGCAAAGCGATCGGTTTGATGACCAATCTCGTCATCGAATCGATCGAAAGCCAGCTTCACCTCGGTGTTGCTCGGCCAATTGAAATCGGTCCCCAGGTGCCATGCTCGAGAATCGTTTTCTGACCCACCCGGGTCAGCGAGGCCATCGCTCGTTGCCAGCAGCAAAATCATCACCAGGGGTGTCAGCCTCATCGCTGCGTCTCTGCGCTGTAGCCTACGGAAAACACCTCGGTAATGCTCGACTCGTCAACGGTCTCCCAACGTCGAGCGGCGTAACGCTGGAATTCGAACGACAGCAACTCATCGGCGCAATCCGGACACGACTTCAGCGTGAGTTGACCACGCTCGGTTTCTTTCGCATGGCGGCCAGCGCTACCTATTCGTGCGTAGGTAGCCCTCACGCACCCGCCGCAGCCTGACTTGAAAGCGAGGATCATGGACCGGATCATCTTGTATGAGCACGGTTCATCTGCGCTATAGCGGGTCACCCGCCAGACGGTTTTGAACTGCCTGCGACAATCTTCACAAAACATTTGCGGCCGCCGAGTCCAATGCCCGAACGCGGCCGCCACTAAATTGTTGAACATACGCAGCATCAAGTTGAATCCCATTCCGCTCAGAACGTGAGTAACGACGCCCGCCCCGCAGGTTCAACAATGGTATAAATGGCGTGCACAGATTTCATGCCGTGGAGGTTTCCGATGAGCCTGATTCGTTACCCGGTGCTGCAGTACGCCTATGTTGTCGATGACATCGAGGCCGCTTGCCTGGGATGGGTGGAACTCATCGGGGCCGGCCCGTTTTTCCTCTCACGGCATCACGTCTCACCCGACCACTTCTACCGGGGTGAACCCAGCGAAGCGGATCTCAGCTACGCCTTCGGGCAGGCCGGGCCAGCACACATTCAGCTGATTCAGCAACACAACGATGCGCCTTCCGTGTACCGCGACGAGGTCGCATCAGGCACAAACAGCTTTCACCATATCGCGATCCTCCCGGACAACTTTAACGAAGAGAAGCAGCGCTTCGAAGCGGCCGGTTACCCTGCCGTGACCACCCTGACCTCGGCCGCGCGCGTCGCCTACATGGACACACGCCCGATTCTTGGTTGTTTCGTGGAGCTCTATGAAAACAACGCCCCTCTGCGTGAAACCTTTGCGTATTGGAAAGAGGTGCACGAAGCGTGGGACGGAAAGACAGATCCCATCCGGGCGTCATGAAAGCGCGCTTGATGGAATGAGTACAGCAGTCGGGCGAATCGCCCCCGGGGTCGGGTCCTGGATACACGCGGACTATCAACGTGTGCTTGCTGGCTCCGCACGATTCAACAAATGTTCCAACACCGCATACGGTTGGGCGCCAACCACGGCGTAACCACCCGCAACAAAGGTCGGAACACCGGTGATGCCATATGAGCGCGACTTTTCCCAGTCTGCATCGATCGCCGCTTTGAAGGAACGCTGCTCAAGAATCGTGCGGGCCGCATCGGCAGGCAGGCCCACGGATTCTGCGATCTCCACCAGCACGTCCACATCTCCAATGTTGCGCCCGTCGACGAAGTACGCCATGTAGAGAGCATCGTGTATCGCTTCGCCACCCGATCGGGTGTCCGCCCACTTACCGAGTTCCTGTGCCAACCGGCTGTTGCAGGTGCGACTGCGCTGACCGTAAGGCAAACCCTCGGCATCCATGAGCCCCTTCATGCGCTCGTGCATCGCATCGATATCGATGTCCCGGCCGGCAAACAGCTCTTCTATGCTGATTCCCTCTAAGGGTGTTTCCGGGTGCAGCGGAAAATGCACCCACGTTACCCTGACATCGAAGTTGGCTTTGAGTTTTTCAATACGCCCGGTACTGAGATAACACCACGGTCAAACGTAATCGGTAAAGATTTCCAGCTCGATGGGTTCAGCCATTGCTGCAGCTCCAGTTGCGGCTGTTGTTGCGCAGAGCCGGATGGTACCCCTTTTCACCAACGCGGGCAGGGCTGACAAGCTGTTCCGCCTGATCAGGGGCATCCACGCACGCCCGAACGCATGAGACTCATCGAAGAGCATGCGTGCCGCTTTTCCTATTGATCAGCACGATGCCAGACCCCACTAGCAGCAACGCAGCAACGAACGTCGGCGTGATCTCATCATCGAAAATCAGCCACCCAAAGAATACCCCGAACACCGGGGCCAGCAGGCTGAACGACGCCATGTTCGAAACGGGATAGATCGACAATATCCAGAACCACACGACAAAGCCGATGGCGACGATGGCAATTACCTGAAAGGCAAATATCCCTAGAATGATCGGTGTGACCTCTCGCACCATGTCACCAAACAAGGGCGCGATTGCCGTGAGCACGATTGCGGAGACGGCAAGCTGGTAGAGCAGGTTCATTTCGGCCGAACAGCGGGTAAGGCGCGTGGTGCGAGTGAGCAGGGCGATTCCAGCCCAGAACAGTGCGGCGGACAGGGCAAGAAGATCACCGATCCAGGCAGTCTCGCCGACGGACTCGGACCCCCTGCCCAATGCCAGCGCTACACCGGCGATGGCAACAGCCAATCCTGTGGCGCGCGCCAGGGTCAGTCGCTCGCCGGGCACCAGAAAGTGAGCGCCCAACGCTACCCACACCGGCATGATGTAGAAGAACAATGACGCTCGTGCCACGCTCGTGTAATCCAGCGCCAGAAACAGCAGACAGAACTCAGCGGAGAACAGCAAACCGTTCAGCAACCCCAGAGGAAGACTGCCATCGCTGACCGACAGCCGTTTACGCATGATCAACGCGTAAACCAACACCGGCAGAAAAGCGCACGCGGAGCGCAGTCCCGATTGAAAGACCGGCCCGAACCCAGCATTCACCACCTTCACGAGCGCCTGGTTGAGGCCCAGCATCACGTTCATGACGATCAGTGTGGTCGCCGCCAACGTGTCGATATGAGCTTTACGCTCCAAGAGCACGGCGGGCGCGATCGATTCCGCCCGCGTAGATTCCTTTCACCACATCGACCGCTTCTGCCTCGGATGCTCCTTTGGGCTCGAACGTGCCCGTCCAGTCCACACGGCAGGACTCTCCGGTCTGATCAGCGGTGATGATGACCGTTGCCGAGTAGTTGCTCACCGGCAGCGGGCAATCGTCATTGATGATCGAGTAAGCAAACGTCATCGCATCGGAGTCGTGAACGTCGAGCCGCTCAACCACAACACCGGTGGTGAGCCTGATCGTGCGCACCATGCCCACACCCTCACCCTCGACCTCGCAGGACTCGACGATCCCACCGGGCTGGACGCCGCCAAAATCACTGAGCTTCTCCCAAACATCGGCCGCGCTGGCGGCGACGGTTTCTATGACTTGTACTTTGGTCATGGTGTTCTCCTTTCAGTGCAGGGCCATTCTACCCGCGCACGACAGCCTATGGCCGTCAATGCGAAGATTAGACGAACCATCACGAAGGACGCGGGTATGAAAAGGATCGTGGTGTGCGCCGACGGCACCTGGAACCGGCCCGAGAAAGACCTCGACCAAGACCGACCTACGAACGTGCTGAAGCTGGCCCGCGCCATCAAGCCGGTGGGGCAACAGCAGACCGCGCAACAGGTTTTCTACGACTGGGGTATCGGTTCCTACTACGATCCCATCGTCGGCGGCGTCACCGGCAAAGGTATCAACAAGAACATCATGGACGACTACCGTTACATCGTTCAGAACTATTCACCGGGTGACGAGGTATTCCTGTTCGGTTTTTCTCGCGGCGCTTACACCGTGAGAAGCCTGTGCGGCCTAATCAACAATTGCGGGATCCTCAAGCGCCCTGATGCCCGGCTGATTCAGGCCGCCTTTGATCATTACAAGAAACCCGGCAAGGCCTATCACCCGGACGGCCAGAAATCGTTACAGTTTCGCTCGCGGCACTCGCATGCGAGCAGGAAGATCAAGTTCGTCGGAGTCTGGGATACGGTCGGCGCCCTGGGGATTCCTTTTTCCTTCCTCGGACTGCTCGACAAGCACGATGAGTTTTATGACACCAAGATTGGTCCGAACGTCGTCATAGCCCGGCACGCCCTGGCGATCGACGAGCAACGTTCCGATTTTGAACCCACCCTGTGGAAGCCGCAGACGGGTACCGACCTGCAGCAGGTATGGTTTCCGGGTGTCCATGGCAGCGTGGGTGGCGGCCTCGCACCCGACCCCGATGGCGGGCTGCTATCAGACATCGCGCTTGCATGGATGACCAAGGAAGCAAAGCTCGCCGGCCTTGCGACCGAGTCGCACCTCAATCAGAACCTGAACCCGAAACCCAGCGCAAAACTGCACCAGTCGCGCAAACACATCTATCGTTCACGGCCGCGTTACGAACGCCCCATCGACCATAACAAGACTGCCGTACTGGCACACGAATCCGTCAAACAACGTTGGGACTCCGTAGCGAAATATCGGCCCAGAAACCTCGTGAAATTTCTCGAGGCCAACGGCTGGCCAACCCTCATCAGCTGACCGAAACAGACACCGGAACCTAAGCTCTCTCTATTTCCGGCTTGTCTGCTTTAGCCTGAATCTTGATCTTTTCCGCTCCGGTTGGATCAACACCGATGCCGTGAACGATGCGCATGTTGGCATGGCCAAGGTGGTGCAGCGCGAACGCCGACTGAACCGCGGTCCACATGCCCTGGGCATCCAGAGACTGATTCACCGCCAACTTGGCGAGCTTCAGCCCCATGCTCGGCTGCTTGGCAATCTTTTCGGCCAACGCGAGAGTTTCGCTTTCCAGATCCTCGCGCTTGACCACGCGATTGACCATGCCGAGTTCCTTGGCTTCCTGAGCGGAGATGGATTCCCCGGTGAAGAGCATCTCTTTGGCCTTGCGATGTCCCACTTCCCAGACGTGTACGAAGTACTCAACGCCATTGACCCCAAAGGTGACCACCGGATCGGAAAACTGCGCATCTTCGCTGGCAACGATCAGATCGAAAGGCCAAATCAGCATTAGCCCACCCGCAATGGCCTTGCCCTGGACAGCGGCAATCGTCGGCTTGGGCATGTTGCGCCAGCGCCAGCAGAATCCGAGAAACACCTCCTGCTCGTGGGCCATATGACCTTCCTGACCGGGCCGGCCGAACCCGCCGACACCCATCTTGGGCGGGCCGTACGCGCCGATTCCACCGCCACCGCCTTTCAGATCGTGCCCGGACGAGAAATGCGGCCCGTCGGCGCCGATGATGACCACGTGAACGTCGTCATCGAGCATCGCGATATCCAGCGCGGCGTCGATCTCATAAAGCATTTGTACGTTCTGTGCGTTGCGGGACTTTTCCCGCGCCAGCATGATTCGCGCGACATGCTCGCCCGGCCGCTCGTAGCGGATGGTCTCGAACTCGTGTGCAGCTTCGCCCATTGGAAACTCCTGGTCTTTCTTCCCCATCTGACGGGCCAGTATATAGCCATGCCAACGCACCCAAGTATCCTTTCGGATGCCCCGTTCGTTTCTCTATAAAGTACCCTGCGGACTGGGAGAACCGGAAATGACAGATTTCAACGACGCGTTTGCCGTCCAGCACGACGTGCGCGGCCCCTGGCGCACCTACCTCGACGCCCTGATGCCATTGCGCCCGGAGCTTTACGGTCACTGCTGCAAGCTCACCGGCAACATCTGGGATGCGGAAGATCTCGCCCAGGAGACTTTGCTGCGAGTATTCGGCCTGCTCGGCAAGATCGACGCGGACCTTGCCAATCCCAGGGCTTACCTCATGCGCACCGCCACCAACGCCTGGATAGACAAGGTGCGGCGCAATTCCCGTGAGCGCGCGTACCTTACCCTTGCTGCAGCCGTAGAGCCCGCCGAGCAGGACGACCCTGCAATGAGCGCCGAAGCGCAAGCTGCTGCCAGCGAGCTCATAGGGCGGCTGCACCCCTCAGAGCGTGCGGCCGTTGTTTTGAAAGACGTGCTCGATCTGTCGCTCAGCGAAACCGCGCAGGTACTCGACACCAGTGTGGGGGCGATCAAGTCAGCGCTGCATCGCGGCCGCGGGCGGCTGGATGAGCGAATCGCATCTGCACAACTCGGTGCCCCATCAAAGGCGCTGGTGGAGCGGTTCATGCTCGCGTTACAAGAAACCGATCTCGATACCCTCAAAGAGATTTGTGCGGCGGACCTGGCCGTAGAACTGGTCGGGGGAGCCGAGATCGCTTCGCTGGAAGAAAGCAAAACGTTTTTCGAGCATGCCCATTTCGTGTGGCCCGAGCTCGGTTTCGGAGAAAACCCCTGGTGGAAGACGATCGTCTATCACGGCGAACCCATCGTGGTGGGGTTTCGCACCCTCAACGACGTCGAAGGTGTCAATGAGGTCCATCGCCTCACAGAACTCGATGGCCGGATTACCCGGGTACGCTGCTATTGCTTCTGCCCGGACACCCTGCGCGCACTGGCCGTAGAATTGGGCGAGAACACGTTGCAGCGGCCGCTGAACCCCTACCGCAGCCCCAGCTAGGTCTCGTAGCTGTCGTGCAGCCGCAGCCAGGCCATGTTCGCGGGTAAATCCTGTTCGTCGCGACCCTTTGGGACCATGTCCAGCACGTGATATGCGCCGTTCAACATGTCCAGACCCCGGGCGTAACATGAGTAAGTGTGGTAGATCGCACCATCGTCACCTTTAACAAATACACTAAAACCTGGGGAATGTTCGCCGTAGTGAAACCCCGCGCGGTAGTTGTAGAACGTATCGCCCGCTTCGATCTGCTCCGGCGTGTACCAAACATGATAATCGTGGCTGAACTGGCACCGTGCTGACGATACCCAGTGAAAGTCCCAACCCATCCTCTGCTTGAACGGCGCAATATCGGGCCATGGCGCTTGAGAAACCGCAACCAGGGTCACGTCGCGAGCACCCAGATGCGGGAGCGCACCGTTGAGGTTATCCGCCCAGAACGAGCAACTCTTGCAACCCTCCTGCCAACCTGGCGCATACATGAAGTGTTGCACGACCAACTGGCTGCGCCGGTCAAACAAGTCGGCCAACGTTTCCTCTCCCGCATCACTATCGAACGCGTAGCCTTCCTCTACTTTCACCCAGGGTAGCTGTTGCCTGGTTCGGGAAAGCTCGTCTCTGGCCTGGGTGAAGGCCTTTTCCTTCTCCAGCAACGCAATCCGTGCTTGCAACCACTCTTCGCGATCAACGACACGGGCATTTGCGATGTTTGAGTTTTCCATGCTGACCCCCCCGAGTTATCGGGAAACGCCGAGCTTCGGATGATGAGTATTTCGAGCCTGTTTAGCAAAACCCTCACAGTTAGCCTGTTCGCAATCAAATGTGAGCGCTCGATCGCCACAAGGTAGTTAACAGACGCCTCGATAGATCAATTAGGAACTTCGTCCGCCCGCATCACAGGTCTAGGATCGCACCTGGGTACGAAGGTAAGGAGCCACTCGATGAATGCTTTCCAAAACGTGCTCGTCGGCCTCGACCTCAGCGGGGTCAACGCGCCTACGATCCTGGCCCGAGCCTGCCAGATCGCCGATTCGGACGATATTGAAGTCCTGCACATTTGCGACCACCTGCACAAGCGCCACCAGGACTATGGAGTGAGTGAATTCGCCAACAGCGAAGAGCTCGACAAACGCATCATCGCTGACGCCGACTCCCGACTGGAGGACATGTGCAGCAATTTCGGGATTACCCATCACAAGGTGATTGGCGGAAAGACCGCGGACGCAATGCATGAATACGCACGCGAGCATGCCGATCTGGTCGTCATCGGCTCACATGGCCGCCTCGGTGTACAGACTCTGTTCGGATCGACTTCGAACGCCATGGTACACGGAACGCCGTGCGACGTTCTCGCCGTGCATATTTGCGACGATCACGACGCGCTACCCGTCCGCTACGAACACGTTCTAGTAGCTGTCAATCTCGAGGCGGAATCGACGCAGGTCATGGAGCATGCTTTGCGAATTGCCAACGCATCCGGAGCCACGGTGTCCGTGTGTCACGTGTATTCGGGTTTCGCCATCAAGGCACAGGCTAAAGATCGGCGCGAACTTCAAGCACTCGGCTCGAAGTACGGCGTCAATTCCGATGCGCTACACACTATGGCAGGTACCACGGCCAACGGCATCCATGATCTGGCAAACACGATCGGCGCGGATTTAATCGTTGTCGGTACGCACGGCAAGCACGGCCTCCAGCTCATCAAGGGCTCAACGGCTAACGCGGTGCTGCACGGTGCGCAGTGTGATGCACTGACCGTGAGGGTCGTTTGACGAACGAGGCTAGCCGGTTCCGCGGCCCATCACCCAGGGTAGATCCAGTAACGTTTTGATGCCGGGTTGTGAGTCGCACACGTAAGGAATTGCGTTCACCGCGTGCATGGCCGTGCCGAGCAGGCCATCGGCGATGTAGTCGGGCTCGAACTCCACATGCATGCGCGGGCTGCCCTCAATGGTTACCGAATGGTTTCCCGTGGCCCAATCTGGCGCCACGACCTCGTGCATGCGCCACACCGTTTCGTGAATCACCCTTTTTTTCCCGTTCGTTTGACCGGCCCATTCCCAATGCTGGCCGGCTACCGTGCCCTTCTTGACGAGTCCCGCGGCCGTTTGCAGATCTTCCGGTGCGAGCGCGATGTTCATCTCGGTGCTGATGCGGTCCAACTCGAGCCCGATGCCGTCGGCCACCATCTGCACGCTCTCCCGGAACAAACCATTGAGCCAGGTACGGCGACGTTCTCCGTTGCGCTCGAATTCTTCAGGCTCGGAGCCAAAACCCATGGACTCGAACATGATCTCGGCAGACGGATAACCTTGAAAGTTGGAGATCTCAAGCACGTGTATACGCTCGATGGTGCGGGACAAGGCACTCATTGTCAGCGGAATGAGATCACCCATCCATCCAGGGTTCATACCCGTGGAATGAAAGCTGGACGAACCCTCGGTACAAGCCGCTTCCAACCGGTCGACCAGTGCCTGCCCGTGCGCCTTGGGATACATATAACCTACCACCGTGATGACGTTCTTACCCGCCGCCAGCATGTGGCAGATGTCCTCGACATCCTGGTCGGGATTGTCGCCGTAGACCAATGAAGGCAACGGCGCGTGGATGACCACATCGGCATCGGAAGCTAGCACCGTCGCAACATCGCCGGTTGCGGCAACACCGACCACGCCAGCATTCAGAATTGCGCCGACATCCTGGCCGATCTTGGCAGCCGATAGCGTGTGCAGGCCCACCAGCTCGAGGTTGTCTCGTTCGAGCGTCGCTGCTGCAGCATGCCGGCCCACGGTTCCGCTGGCCCATTGGAACACCTTATAAGGCATGGCTCATCCTCCCCTGCACCGTCGCGAATGGCCATAAGGGTCTCATGCGAGGAGATGCTCGTCACCCATTCCGGTACTCCGGCAGCGTCGCATCGCGAGAACACGTCAATGCTAGGGCATTTTCAGGATGGGTTTGATCACCTCACCAGTCCCTGCGCTGTCGTGCACGGCCTGGTTGATGTCGGCAAAGTCGTAGAAACGCACGAAACGATCGAAGGGCAAGCGGCCGTCGCGATACAGTTCGGCCAGATAGGGTACAAAGCTCTGCACGTTGGCGTCTCCCAGCACCACACCGCGGATGCCGCGGCCGAAGCCGAGATGGTCCATGTCCATGGGCACTTTCGTTCCCGCGGGTGTCGCACCCACCTGTGCACACCAGCCAGGGCGACCAAGGCAGGCCACGGCCTGCTCGACCGCGCTGGGACTTCCCGAGCATTCGATGGAGAAGTCGGCGCCTCCCGAGGTCAACGAAAGAATGTTCTGCACAACGTCGTCGCCGCCGGCGTCGATACAAGCCGTCGCTCCGAGCTCTTTGGCCATCTCCAACCTCGGTTGATGCATGTCAACCGCGATGATGCTTTCACACCCGGTCAGACGCGCACCCATGACGGCCGACAGGCCAACGGTGCCAACGCCGAACACCACGATGCTGGAACCAGCCGACGGCTTCAGCGCATTCATGACCGTGCCAACGCCGGTGGTGAGCCCGCATCCGAGCGGACCCATCAGCTCCAGAGGCAGGTCGCTGGGAATTTTGACCGCGCTGCGTCCGGGCGAGATGGCCTGGGTAGCAAACGACGACTGCCCGCAGAATCTCCCGCGCAGAGCTTCGCCATGCAAACGCAGCGGGCTGCTGCCGTCTGTGCGAAAGCCTGTGAGGTTGCGCTCCACGAACTCATCGCAGTAAGAGGGCAGCCCCGCGTGACATCGGTGGCAAACTCCGCAGGAATCGGAACTCAGGACGACATGATCGCCCACCGCCAGGTGGCGAATCGCACTGCCTACTTCTTCGACGATGCCCGAGCCTTCATGGCCAAGCACCATGGGCAACGGCAGCTGCACCGATTGTTGCTTGACCGCAACATCGGTGTGGCAAATGCCCGACGCCACGAGGCGTACGCGCACCTCATCAGCGCGCGGCCCCTCAAGCTCGACCTCCGCGAAGGTGAACGGCTGTTCCGGGCTCAGGGCAATGGCGGCGGTGACAATCAGGGCCGTTTACTCCCGCTCAGGGCTGTCTTAGTCCCGCTCACGTTTGCTTCCCCTGCCTTTCGCGAAACGCTTCGATGTTGGCGACGGTCTGTCGCGCCGCCTCGTGGACCTCTTCGCGGTGATAGCGACGCCTGAGCGTCTTGTTGGCGACCTCCGGCGCAATGTAGCCGTCATCATCGCGGCTGAGCGTCAAGCCGGGCGCCACGATGGCGTCAATGGCATCGAGCACGTCATGGCCCAGTGTAATGTCGGCGCCCTCCAACAAACCCTCGAGCTGCGCTGGTGTGCGCGGCCCGATG
>SMVB01118510.1_pt1 | contig 45891 bp, 40 predicted proteins | sample 2456461 | NCBI WGS metagenome assembly SMVB01 (sample SAMN11095934, study PRJNA526329) | marine sediment metagenome | biome: Marine sediment; feature: Surficial sediment; material: Deep marine sediment; isolation source: Hadal surficial sediment | place: Pacific Ocean | collected 2014-05 | depth...
GCGAACGCCTGCTCGCGCATCGTTGACTCGATTTCGCGACGCTCTTTGTTGATTCGATCCAATGCTCTTGCGTGTTGTTCGGCGACCGACGGATCGTCAGCCAGCAAACATTCAATGCCCACCGACATGTCTTCAAGCCGTCCGGCTGCATTGATACGGGGTCCCGCGATGAACCCGAGATCCGTACTCACCGTGCGCGCGAGCTGTTTGCCGGACAGCGTCAGTAGCGCGCTGATGCCGGCGACCGCCCTGCCCGCACGAATGCGGCTCAGCCCCTGCTGCACCAGGATGCGATTGTTATGGTCCAGCGGAACGACGTCCGCGACCGTCCCCAGCGCAACCAGGTCGAGGAACTGCGCCGGTATTTTCGCCGCACCGCTACGCCCTTGCTCCTCAAGCGCACGCCCGAGGGCCGCCAGCACATAGAACGCGACACCAACGCCGGCGAGATTACGACTCGCAAATTTGCTGTCTTTCAGATTCGGGTTGACGATGACGTCGGCGGCCGGCAATTCTTCGGCGGGCAAATGGTGGTCGGTAACGAGAACAGCGATGCCGGCCGCTTTCGCCGCCGCAACTCCGGCAACACTCGACACACCGTTGTCGACAGTGACGATGAGTGCCGGGGCTCGCTCGACCGCGACCTGCACGATCTCGGGCGTTAGCCCATAACCAAACTCGAATCGATTCGGCACCAGGTAATCAACGTCATCAAATCCGAAGGCACGCAGGCAGCGCAACATCAACGCAGTACTGGTTGCTCCATCAACGTCGAAGTCGCCGACGATAATGATGCGCTGATCTCGATTTTGCAGCAGCAATTCGACAGCGGTGTCGATGTTTTCGAGCGAACTGATCGGCGCCAGCCCCGCGAGTCCGTAATCGAGCTGCGCCGATGATGTTACATCGCGCGTCGCGTAAAGATGTGCCAACAGCGGGTCCAACTCGGCCATTTCGGCGAGCACCGCAGGATCGGGCGCCGGCCGCGACACCACCGGCCGCCGCTCGCCGATCATTCGAGAAACCCTGCTGTGCGCCGCCAAAAACGCCACTGATGCGCGCTTTTCACGTCCACCGCAAACCCATCCCGAAAGATCAGCCTCAGCCTGGTCAGACGTCCCAGGCGCACAGCATCGCGAAGCTCCAGCAGGCATTGCTCAAGCAGCTTTGGATCGTCGTCTGCAGGCGTGATGGCCACGAAACCCGCGACCGACGCTTCCAGGCAAGCGGCGATGGTGCCCGGCCAGGTCGCTACGGCGCCGGTCATGCTCAGCCAGTAACCGGTGACCAGCGGGTCGTTACAATACAGCGGTGGGTGCGGCACGGTCTGCAGTTCCGGCGCGATGCCGCCGCCCCAAATCCACAGACTGTTTATCGGCTGCAGGTCATGCTCCTGACGGCGCAGGTTGACCTTGTGGTCATGCAGCGACATCTCCACCTCCGAAATCAGGCCGCGATATCCGCCTGCTGCATCGCCCGACGGCAGGAACTCGTCCGGCACTTGCTGATCGATGACCTCCGACGGCAGGTCGGCAGTCGCGATGGGCTTTACCGCCCGCAGGTAACCGCAAGAACCCAGGCGAACGAACCCGACCTCGTCGCCTTCCGCCAGAGTTGTTTGCAAATGATCGAATAAGGGCCGCAAGTCCGACTCGGGTATGCCGTTGTACCCGATCGCGTGCAGGCACAAGCGGTCGAGGCGGGGCTCCAGATAAATCGGGTCTGCACCGGCAATCCACACCGTGGGACGGTCTCCGGTCTGCCCCCACATGCGCAAGGCCGCAAGCCCCGCATCCGGAAGCGCAGAGCCCAGGGCGCCGAGGACAGTAGCCAGAAAGTTTCGCGGAGCCTCCGCTACTTCCAGGTTTGCGCGTGACAACCAGCGCTTCAGTGCGGCGCTCTTCAGGCGACCGCCACTGACGGCCGGCAACAGAACAACGGCCGCGGATTTGTCGTAGGAGGTGCTCAACGGTTGCTCAATACTTAGGGCTTTGTATGATGGAGCTACTCAAGTAGTGAATGGTAACGGAAAGCGACTTTGAAGTTTACACGCGACATTCCAACGACCTTGACGATTAATAGCGTGTCGGACAGCGAGATTCGTATCGGCAACGAGGTCTACACCAAAACAATCGCGTTAACCGTTGATGCGGTCGTTGACGATTGGGTGGCAAAGACTGTCGCAGAGTTGCAAGAGAGCGACTTCTCGAAACTGCTCGATGAGAATCCCGAAGTCGTGATCCTCGGTACCGGAACGAGCAACGTATTTCCCCAACGTGAGCTGACGTTCGCATTCGCGCGGCGCGGCATAGGGCTTGAAGTGATGCCGACGCCCGCTGCCGCCAGAACCTTCAATGTCCTGGCCGGGGAAAACCGCCAGGTAGCCGCCGTCCTTTACTTGTAGGAGCGCGCCCAGCGCGCGACCCTGTCCCGCTGAGTCAATCGAGAATGATGTCACCCGAAATACCGTGGCTCTCCATCATCGTGCGCAGGTTTTTCAAAGCATCGAGCTGAATCTGCCGCACGCGTTCCCGCGTGACGCCGAGCTCTTCTCCGATTTGCTGCAGCGTCGAGCGCCGGTGATCGTGTAAGCCGAAGCGCCGCTCAATGACGGCGCGCTGTTTGTCGCCAAGTTCGCAAACCCAGTGATCGACGATGTCATGCACCAGGTTCCTCTCGGCACACCGCGACGGCTCAGCATCGCGTCTCGCATGGAGGCGATCTACCGGACTGCTTTCGTCGCCCGAATTACCGGCGCGAATGGTTACGCGATTGTGCAACGCGATCAGGCGCTCAACATCGGCGGCGTCGCGATCAAGATACGCGGCGATCGCGGCCACTGTTGGCGCCACTGCGCTCCCCTGGCGTAGAACCCTTGCCGCCCGAAGACAGATATTGATGTCTTTGATGATGTGTATTGGCACGCGCACCGTTCCGGACTGATTCATGATCGCGCGTGCGATCGATTGCCGAATCCACCAGGTCGCGTAGGTCGAAAAACGAAAGCCGCGCTCGGGATCGAATTTCTTCACCGCATGTATCAGGCCAAGATTGCCCTCCTCGATCAAGTCGAGCAGCGGCAGACCGCGATTCAGATAGCGTCGTGCGATTTTGACAACCAGGCGCAGATTGCTTTCGATCATGCGCTGGCGCGCGGACTCGTCACCGCGTAACGCCTGTCGGGCGAAGCTTTTTTCTTCGGCCGCGCTCAGCAGCGGCGCAATGCCGATTTCTCTCAGGTAAAGTTGCGTCGAATCCTGCACCTGCCCCACGATTTCCCCTCGTGTCTCAAGGAGCGAAGCTGCGCGCTCAGACCTGGGTCGTGTTACCTCGCCGGCAAAAACTGTCGCGGGTTAACTGGCTTGCCGTTGCGTCTGATCTCGAAATGCAGTCGCGCCTTGCGTTCCGGCCCCTCACCCATGGTCGCTATGCTCTGGCCTTGCCTTATTTTATCGCCTTCTTTGACCAGCAACGACGCGTTGTACCCGTAAGCACTGAGGTAGGTGTCGTTATGCTTCAGAATAATAAGCTGACCGTAACCGATGAGTCCACTGCCCGCATAGACCACCCGCCCCGATGCCGCTGCCCTGATAGCCTGCCCCACCTTGCCGTCGATGAGTACGCCGGTGCCGGTGCCTGGTTTTCCGCCGAAATCGATGTTTATCCTGCCCCGCGTCGGCCACGCCCACGGCGGTGCCCGCTGAGTTGGGACCTTGGGCAGGGACTGCTGCGCCGGGCGCCGACTCGCCGTTGCAACTGGCTGGGCTGCGGCCGCCGGCCGGGACAATAAAATCACCTGTCCGGGGTGAATGAGCGAGCCATCGCCAAGCCGGTTCCAGCGCGCGACTTCCGCCGGGTTCTTGCCGTAACGCCAGGCAATCGAATACAGCGTTTCACCGGGCCGCACGATGTGCTGGTCCGAATTCCAGGTCGTGCGCGGACTGCAAGCTGCCAGCAGCACAATGGCGACTATGGCCACCACAGCCCAGCCGATACGTTCGATGTATTGCTTGAGTTTCGACTCGAGCCTGGCGCCACCGAGCACCATCAGTCCGGCCACGAGAAAAAACCGGGCGCCACGCCCGAAGAGAGACGCGATCAGGAAGCCCGGCAAATTCAGCGCCGCAGCGCCGGCGGCGACCGTGAACACTTTGTAGGGAATCGGCGAAAAACCAGCAATAAAAATCGCCCATGCACCGTAGTTATCAAACCAGTTACGGCTGGTCTCGTAGGCACTCCAGTAACGCGAATCGGCGAGCCACGGTTCGATCGACTCAAAGACACTGGCGCCGATCGCGTATCCGGCAAGTCCGCCCAGCACCGACAATGCGGTGGCGATGCCCGCGTAGCGCCAGGCGCGCGGCAGGTTTGCCAGGCACATTGGAGCAAGCATGATATCGACCGGAACAGGAAAAAAAGAAGACTCGGCAAAACTCAGCGCGCCCAGGTAGTACTCGCTGTACTTGTGGCGAGACCAAATCAGCACGCGCTCGTACAACCGCCCGAATAATTTCATCCCCGCACTAACGGCACGAAACTGACCGCACCCAGCGAGACTTCCTCGAAGTGGTCGTCCTTGCGCGTCACCAGCAAGAGGTCCTGACAACCGGCGGGACCAACCGGGATTACCATGCGACCGCCAGGTGCAAGTTGCTGCAGCAATTTATCCGGCAGCCTGGTCGCCGCCGCCGTGACGATGATGCCGTCATACGGTGCGTACTTCGGCCAACCCTCCCAGCCGTCGTCAGGCCGGAACTGCACGTTGTAAATATCAAGTTGGCGCAGCCTCTGGCGGGTTTTTTTCATCAATTCGACCAGTCGCTCGACCGTGTAAATTTTTTTGACCAGCGGCGACAGCACCGCGGTCTGGTAGCCACAGCCGGTGCCGATCTCGAGCACCGTCTCGCCGTCGAATCCGTCCAGCAGCGCCTCGGTCATGCGCGCAACGACATAGGGCTGGCTGATCGTCTGGCCCAGCCCGATGGGCAGAGCCGTATCTTCGTAGGCGCGACTCGCCAGCGCCTCATCGACGAACAGGTGTCGGGGCACATTGCGAATTTGATTCAGCACGGGTTCCCAGCGGATGCCCTGATCTTTCAGTCGCTGCACGAGCCGGTCGCGGGTGCGCGCCGACGTCATGCCTATACCCTGAATAGCGTGACGAGGGTCAATCACTTTGCAGCCACTCTTTTATTTGCGGCAGGGCTTCGTGTCGCGTCAGGTCCACCTTCAGCGGTGTCACCGAAACAGCGCCCTGTTGCACCGCATGAAAGTCCGTACCGACACCCGCATCCTGACCCGGTCCGGCAGGACCCACCCAATAAATCGTTCTGCCGTGCGGGTCTTTCGACCGCACCACGGGTTCTGACTTATGCCGAAAACCCAGCCGCGCTGTGACCATGCCGGTCAGGTCTTCGTAAGGCCGATCGGGCACATTCACGTTGAGAATAATATCGGACGGCAGGGTATGTCGGGCCAGCCGCTCGACCAGTTCCTTCGCAACGCGCCCCGCCGTCTCAAAGTGCTCGTTGCCGACGAGCGAGATCGCGATCGTCGGAAACCCGAGGAAACGCCCTTCCGTTGCGGCCGCTACAGTCCCTGAGTAGATAACGTCATCGCCGAGATTGGCCCCGTGGTTGATACCGGAAACGACCAGGTCGGGTTCCTCATCGAGAAACCCGGTCAGCGCGAGATGCACGCAATCCGACGGCGTCCCGTTGACCCGGAATCGATTCTCCGCAACCTTCGATACGCGCAACGGATCGTGCAAGGTCAGCGAATTGCTTGCCGCCGAGCGATTGCGATCAGGCGCGACCACGACGATATCGGCGACCTCGACCAATGCGTCGGTCAGCACCTTAATTCCGGTAGCGAGATAGCCGTCGTCATTGCTTACGAGGATTTTCATTTCAGCGGTGAGTACTCATCAATTTGGCGGCTTGCGACGCGCTCACTATACTCAATGTCCCGGCCACACCATAGCCTGAGAGCAAGCGCTTGAGCGACGACGATACCAACCTGTTCCGCCGCGCGATGGCGGGGGCAAAACTACTGCGCAGCGAAATGCGTGTTGCCAAACCCAAGCAGAAGCCAAAACCGAAGGCGAAGTTCGCACGCGCGGACGAGCAGCAAGTGCTGCGCGAAAGCATGCTTGATGATATCGACACGATGGAAGGCAGCAACGCGCACAATCTGCGCTTTCACCGCCAGTCTGTCGGCCGCCGCACGATGCGCAAACTCGCGCGCGGTCGCTTCAGTATTCAGGCCGAAATCGACCTGCACGGCATGACCGTCGCCGAAGCAAAACCACGACTCGCCGATTTTATCGAAGACTGCGCGAGAAACGGGCAACTCTGCGTCCGAGTTGTGCACGGCAAGGGGCTTGGTTCCGGCAAGCGCGGTCCGGTGCTACGAAACAGCGTCAGTCACTGGCTCCGAAAATGGGACTCCGTGCTCGCCTTCGTCTCGGCGCGCCAGGTCGATGGCGGCACGGGGGCGGTCTACGTCTTGCTGCAGCGCCCGTAGGGGCGCGCTCCTACAGGTCTGCGATTTCGCGCAGGACCACCGTTGCGTACGAGCCTTTTCGCAGTGAAAACTCCAGCCACAAGGCATCGCCGTCGAGTTCCCCTTTGAGATCGGTCACTCGAAGTCGCAGTGACCGACTAGCCGCATCCAGCCCGAAACTCTCGAGGCCCGAGCAAAGATCTTTGTGCGGCGCCGTCGCCTCTTCTTGCAGCATCGCGGAGCGGCCACTACCGAGCGGTGCCTCACGACCCCACAGGGTCGCCGTCGGGTGAATATCGAAGGTCGCGCATCGCTTCTCGAGCTCGGGCGTCAACTCATCGACTGCAAACACGCTGCCCGACCCATCGAGATTCGCGAGCTCGCCCGGAAGGATTCGCTGCCAGCTGCCGTCGCGCACGCGCCGGTCCAGGATCTCATTGAACAGGAACGATCGTAGCGCTGACAGGCCTATGCTCCGCTTGGCACGGGCGAGGCGCCGGCCTGCCAGAACGGCTTTGCCAAGGTCCAGGTTCGCCCCCCCGCGGCCGAAACGCTGCTCGCCGAAATAATTCGGTACACCGTGCGCCCGGATACGCTCAATGCGCTCGTCGATGTCCGCATGCCGCGCAGCGATCTCGTCGCCGCGCAGCGCGATTCGAAATTCGTTGCCTTGATGCGCGCCACGCCGCAGTTTGCGCCGGTGCACTTTGTGCTCGACGACGCGCACGCCCTCCGCAGTGAAGTCGTCCCAGCTGCTGTCACTTGCACCCGGGCGGCGGACGCTGAACCATTGCTGTGTGACAGCGTGGCGATCTTTCAGACCGGCATAGCCAACATCGCGTAGCGGTATGCCCGCATGATGTGCAAGTTGTTCGGCGACCCAGACCGTATTGGCGCCCTTTTTCTCAATCCAGAGCCAGTCGTGTTCGCCGTCGTTGCTGAAGTCGACCGCCAGCCGTTCGACAACAATGAAATCAGAGACAGCAGACCGGATTTGACCCGTGAACAATGTGGGCCCCAATGCTCGGGACCAGTCGGGAAGATTCGACAAAAGAGGGATTAGCGCCGGAGGTCAGCGACCGGCACAACCTGAAAAAATGTTTCCCTGGGCCCGATCATGCCCAGATCAGTGCGTGCACGTTCTTCGGCAGCCTCGAAACCGTGCTTCAAATTCACGACTTCGGCGTCCAGCGCATGGTTGCGGTCACGCAACTGCCCGTTTAACACGCGTTGCTCAGCAACGGCGGCGCGCAAATCGCGCGTCTTGCTAAAGCCCGCTGGCGTAAACCACAGCCGACTTTGCAACGTCAGTACGACGATTCCCAGCAATAGAAGCATCCAACGCCTGTTCACCCAACCTGACCCCAATTCAAACGTTACGGCGCCTTTACAGAAAACGCCTTGCGAGCGGCATAGCTGCTGTCACCGCCCAGTTCCTCTTCGATGCGCAAGAGCTGGTTGTACTTCGCTATTCGATCGGATCGTGACAATGATCCGGTCTTTATCTGCGTCGCCCGGGTGCCCACCGCGATATCTGCAATCGTGCTGTCCGATGTTTCTCCGGACCGGTGCGATATCACCGCGCTGAATCCTGCCTCCACAGCCATAGTAATTGCATCAAGAGTCTCGGATAAGGTACCGATTTGGTTGGGTTTTATCAAGATTGAATTTGCAATTTTTTCGTTGATCCCACGACTCAGGATCGCGGTGTTGGTGACGAACAAATCATCGCCGACAAGCTGGATGCGATCACCAATGGCCTCGGTCAGCAGCTTCCAGCCCTCCCAGTCGCCCTCGTCCATGCCGTCTTCGATCGAGATGATCGGATACGCAGCAGCGAGCTCGGTCAGATATGCGCTGAATTCTGCCGCATCGAAGGTTTTGCCTTCGGACTCCAGGTTGTAGATGCCGTCTGAATAGAACTCCGAACTCGCGACATCGAGAGCCAGCAAGATATCCTTGCCGGCAGAAAATCCGGCGCGTTCAATCGCTACCATGATCGTATCCAGCGCCGCCCGATTCGACGGCAGGTCCGGCGCGAAACCGCCCTCATCGCCGACTGCCGTACTGAGTCCCTGCTCGCGCAACACCTCTTTCAATGTGTGAAAAACTTCCGCGCCATAGCGCAGTGCCTCGGCGAAATTCGGCGCGCCGACCGGCAAAATCATGAACTCCTGGATGTCTACATTGTTATCCGCGTGCGCGCCGCCGTTGATAATGTTCATCATCGGCAAAGGCATTTCCGTGCTCGATCCAAGATGGCGGAACAGTGACACGCCTTTCGAGCTGGCCTCCGCCCTGGCGACAGCCAGCGATATTGCCAGCAACGCATTGGCGCCGAGCCGGCCCTTGTTGTCCGTACCGTCCAGATCGATCATGCATTGATCGACCGAACGCTGATCGGCGAACTCCTTGCCGAGCAGCGCACGCCGCAATTCTCCATTAACGTTCGCGACAGCAGTCAGCACGCCCTTACCAAAATAGCGCCCCTGGTCGCCGTCTCTGAGTTCGACGGCCTCGCGGCTGCCTGTCGATGCGCCCGAGGGCACGGCGGCACGCGCCGTTGTGCCGTCAGCTAAAGTGACGTCGGCCTCAATAGTCGGGTTGCCGCGCGAATCCAGAATCTCCCGGCCGCGCACGTCTGTGATAGCAATCATTCGGGCAGTAGTCCTTAGCCTACGACTCCGAGACCGTAATCAGCCTCTTGGTAGCCACTTGCTTTGATGCTCTTGTCGATCGACACGAGCGTCTCGAGGAGTTCGCGCATCTTGTCGAGCGGCCAGGCGTTCGGACCATCACTCAATGCCTTGTCAGGATCGGGATGCGTTTCCATGAACAGCCCCGCCACGCCGACCGCCGTCGCTGCGCGCGCCAGCACCGGGATGAATTCGCGCCGGCCACCGGACGACGAACCTTGTGCGCCCGGCAACTGCACGGAATGGGTGGCATCAAATACGACCGGGCAGCCAGTGCCGCGCATGACCGCAAGGCTCCGCATATCCGAAATCAGGTTGTTGTAACCGAACGAAAAGCCACGCTCGCAGACCATGATGTCGTTGTTACCGGTTGACCTGGCTTTTTCGACGACGTTGGTCATTTCCCACGGGGACAGGAACTGTCCTTTCTTGATGTTGATGGGTTTTCCAGCGCCCGCAGCACGCAAAATAAAATTGGTCTGGCGGCACAGAAACGCAGGTGTCTGAAAAACGTCCACCACGTCGGCCACCTCTTGCATCGGCGTATCTTCGTGCACGTCGGTCAGGATGGGGACGCCTACCTGCCGTTTGACCTCGCCAAGTATACGCAAGCCCTCCTCCATGCCGGGCCCGCGGAAGCCGTCACGCGAACTGCGATTCGCTTTGTCGAACGATGACTTGTAAATAAATGGCACGCCGAGGTCGCTGCACATTTCCTTGAGCGCCCCCGCAGTGTCGATCGCCAGCGCTTCACTCTCAACAACGCAGGTGCCTGCGATCAGGAATATCGGCTGGTCGTTGCCGACCTCGAATCCACACAGCTTCATGCTTCGGCAACCTTGGGTAGCTTGCCTTCATGGTGCTGTCGCGCTGCCGTAACAAAACCGTGAAACAGCGGATGCCCGTCCCTCGGATTGGATGTGAATTCGGGGTGGAACTGGCACGCCAGGAACCACGGATGGTCGGGGATCTCGAGCATTTCAACCAGGTTGTCAACCGAGGTTCCCGAGAACCGCAGCCCCGCGTCCTCAAGTTGACCACGATAATTATTGTTTACCTCATAGCGATGCCGGTGACGCTCCTCGATAGAGAGTGCGCCATAACTTTCGGCCGCCAGCGAACCCTTTGCCAGGGTTATCTGCTGCGCGCCAAGACGCATTGTCCCACCCAGTTCGGAATCCTCGTCGCGCTGTTCCAGTTCCCCGCTGACATCCTGCCATTCAGTGATCAGCGCAACCACCGGGTGCGGTGTTTGCTTGTCGAATTCGGTGCTCATGGCGCCGTCCAGGCCTGCCAGGTTGCGCGCCGCTTCAATGACCGCGACCTGCAAGCCCAGGCAAATGCCGAGATACGGGATGCCGTTCTCCCGGGCGAACTGCACTGTCTGGATTTTGCCCTCGATGCCGCGGTCGCCAAAGCCACCCGGTACGATGATGCCGTCCATGTGTCGCAAGCGACCGGTGCCCTGATCCTCGATATCACACGACTCGATATAGTGAATATTGACCCGGGTCCGCGTATGAATACCGCCATGCATCAAAGCTTCGACCAGTGAAATATAAGAGTCCTTGAGGCCCATGTACTTGCCGACCATGGCGATGTTCACCTCAGACTCGGGGTTCTGTTTCGCCTCCACGATCGCATCCCATTCGCTGAGATCAGCCTCGGGAAGATCCAGTCCCAATTGCTTGACCACGATTTCGTCAAGCCCCTGCTCGTGCATCATGGCCGGAATCTTGTACAGATCGTCAGCGTCGTAGGCGGAAATGACCGCTTCTTCCTGAACATTGGTGAAAAGTGCAATCTTGCGGCGCTGCTCGTCGGGCAGTGGCAGTTCAGAGCGGCACACGAGAATGTCCGGTTGGATGCCGATCGAGCGCAATTCCTTGACCGAGTGCTGGGTCGGTTTCGTCTTGATCTCCGAGGCCGACGCGATATACGGCACGAGCGTCAAATGGACATACACGACGTGGTCGCGTCCGAGCTCGATGCCCATCTGGCGAATCGCCTCAAGAAACGGCAATGACTCTATGTCGCCGACCGTGCCGCCAATCTCCACCAGGCAAACGTCGGCATTGCCCGCGCCTTTCATCACGCTTTGCTTGATCTCATCGGTGATGTGCGGAATAACCTGCACCGTGGCACCGAGGTATTCCCCGCGGCGCTCTTTGCCGATGACACTTTCGTAAATGCGGCCGGTCGTGAAGTTACTGTTGCGTCCACCCCGAACGGTGCGGACGAATCGTTCGTAGTGCCCGAGATCGAGATCGGTCTCGGTGCCATCGTGGGTCACGAACACCTCGCCGTGCTGGAACGGACTCATCGTGCCCGGATCGACGTTGATGTACGGATCGAGCTTGATCATGCTGATCGACAAGCCCCGGGCCTCGAGAATAGCGCCGAGACAAGCCGACGTGATTCCCTTGCCGAGCGAGGACACTACGCCGCCGGTGATGAAAACATACGATGTCATATGCGAACCTAAGTAGATCACGGGCGGAAACAACAAAGGGCTGGATCAAAAACACCTGAACACGAGGTTTAGTGCTTTTTTCCAACCCTTGGAACTACGCGCCGTCGTTGGACTTAAAGACGGTTTTAAACGTTACCAGAACACCTTGGTGGACACAACGAATGTTTGGCAGCCGCGTCAGTGAATCGCGGGGCGGTTTTGCCACCGGACCGCGGTGCCCGGTTCGCTGGCCGCGTCGGCGGCGATCCACAGGTCGCCGACCGCAACGAGCTGGCCGGCGGAATACAGTAACGGCAGACGATCACGCATCCAGGGAACGATGCCTTCTTCCTGCAGTAATTTTTTGAGTTTGCGGGTATGTGACCGGCCCAGCGGCTGAATCTCTTCGCCGCCGCTGCGGTACCTGACTTCGAGCCCTTGTGCGACGACCTTCTCAGCCAGCCCGCTGCCGGCGCCCGGCTCCAGGCTGAGCTCGCCCAATCCGGCGGCGAGCTGGACATGCCCGTCCGTGACCGATTGAGGGCTGGCAACGTCTGCATCCCGGCCAGCAGCAGCTAGTACATAGACGTTATCGCGGTAGCGGCGCACCGCGGCGCCCTGCCACTCGACCACGGGCGAGGCGTCGTCCCGAGCAGGAATCAGGTCGGTGACAATGCTGCGCAACTGTGCCGCCGGCGGCGACGGCATGCCCAACTCCCGGACCACATAGCGAAGTACGTTTCGCTGCCGCTCAGAGGACAATGCGCGCAGTGCCTCGAGCGCAAGTCGGTCCGGTCTGTCGCCGAGCGTCTGCAGGTCGGCGTCCGCCAGCTGATCCAGCATTTGCGCTGCCTCGCCGGCCAACATAGCGCTGCGTTTAAGACGGCTCGCGACCTCCGGCCAGCGAGCCTCCAGTCGCGGCATGACTTCGTGTCGCAAATAGTTGCGGTCGAACTGGCGGTCCTGATTGGACGGATCGTCGATCCAAGCCAGTTTGTTCTCAACGGCGTAGTTCTGCAGCTCAGTCCTTGAGACCGACAGCAAGGGGCGCACAAGCCAGCCAAGGGAAAACGGCCGTACCTCTGCGATCCCGGCCAAACCGGCGGGCCCGCTGCCCCGCATCAGGTTCAATAACAGGGTTTCTGCCTGGTCATCCTTATGATGTGCAGAGAGCAGCCAGTCTCCGGCCTGGAGCAGTGCTTGAAGTGCCGCATATCGAGCGTCTCGAGCGGCCGCCTCCGGGCCCTGGCCTGAGCGTTCGTCAACATCGGCTCGCACGCTGAGAAAATCGATGTCGAGAGTAGCGGCGAACGCAGCGCAGTGGCTGCTCCACGCGGCGGATTCTTTTTGCAAGCCGTGATCCACGTACACCGCCAGAACAGGCGTCGAATGCGCATCGCTAGCGGTGGCCAGCGCATGCGTCAGCACCGTTGAGTCCAGCCCGCCGCTTAACGCGATCACATACCGGCCGGGCCTGCCCGCAAGATCAGCCAACTCCGCGAGTTTTCGAAGCAGAGTCTCCTGGCCGAAGTTCACGCCTCTTTGTACTGTCCGAAGCTGGCAATCCGTCGTTGACGATTTTCGAGCAATTGATCGATCGACAGCTGGCTCAGTTCTTCCAGGTTCTTCAGCAGTGCATTTCGAACCACGTCGGCGATCTCCTGGGGATTGCGATGCGCACCACCCAATGGTTCCGGCAGCACCTCATCAACAAGTTCGAACTCACTCAGGCTTTTCGCCGTGATGCGCATCGCCTCAGCGGCATCCTCCGCCTTGTCCGCGCTCTTCCAGAGAATCGACGCACAACCTTCCGGTGAAATAACCGAATAGATACCGAACTCCAGCATTAACAGCCGATCGCCAACACCGATAGCCAGTGCGCCACCGGAGCCACCTTCGCCGATAACGACGCAAATGATCGGCGTCCTGAGCCCGGCCATCAAGTACAAACTTTGCGCGATGGCTTCGCTCTGACCGCGCTCCTCTGCGCCAACACCGGGATAGGCCCCGGGCGTGTCGATCAACGTGACGACAGGCAAGGAAAACTTCTCCGCCATACGCATCAGGCGCTGAGCCTTACGGTAGCCCTCGGGTTTGGGCATGCCGTAATTGCGACGCACGCGTTCTTTCGTGTCGCGGCCTTTCTGATGCCCGATAAACATCACGGCACGTCCGTCGATGCGACCTATTCCGCCGATGATCGCCGGGTCATCCGCGAACATGCGGTCGCCATGCAACTCCTGAAAGTCCGGAGCGATCATGTCGAGATAATCCTGGGTATAGGGGCGCAATGGATGGCGGGCGACTTGCGCGACCTGCCATGCGCTGAGCTTGGAAAATATGCTTTTGGTCAGCGCTTCGCTTTTGCCGCGCAACCGTGCCACTTCGTCATTGATGTTGATCTCAGAATCATCGCCAACAAAGCGGAGCTCCTCGATCTTGGCTTCGAGCTCGGCAATGGGCTGTTCGAAATCGAGAAAATTAAGGTCCATCACGATCCTGGGATATCGCGCTTCGCGTAGCGCTCAAACGACAGCATATCGTATCGCGCCGGGGCGCTGCTACAACGCAGGCTACATAATTTCCCGGTTGGCGGCGTAAAGCATGCGGACATTCTTGCCGCCCAGCAACGCGCTTAGCTTGTCGCGCAGTTCGCGGCTCGGGCGAACCGACCATTCAGGGCCCAGATTCAGCCTCGCTGACGCCGAATCACCGATGTAGTGCACCGACACGACACAACTCCCTTCGCGATAGGGCAACAATACGTCGTGTAATTTGACCAGCAATTGATCGCCCTGCCCGTTCGGCACCAAACTCAGCACCATGCTCTTGGCGCGACTTTCGATAACGCGATCTATTTGCACGACGTTTTTGGCGTTGACCGTCCAGCTGGCGCTAAAATCGTCATACCGCAGAGTCCCGCTGATGACGACGATTTCGTCTTTTTCGAGCAAATGCCGAAAATTCTGAAATGCCTCACTGAAGAAGCTCACCTCCATCCGCGCACTGTCGTCATCGAGAATCACGCTGACGCGGTTGCCCCGTTTTTTGAGTTCTGCCACGAGCCCGGCCACGGTAATTTCTCTGCGCGAATGCCCGTAGTTGCGTTCGCCTTTGAGCTTCTGCGGCGCAGGCTCAGCCGCAAGATCGCGCAAATTGCCGTCCACGAAAGACCGCGCATCGGCACGCACTGCGTCAAAGGGATGGCCCGATAAATACAGGCCCAGAGCCTCTTTCTCTTTGCTGAGGAATATGTGCTCTGGCCATTCTTCACGATCTGCCGCCTGCGCAGGTGCATCCGCCACGACGGCCTCCACCTCGACGCCGAACATGTCGTCCTGCCCGGCCGCGGCCGCACGCGCCTGCTGATTGGCGCTGGCCAGTGCTTCGGCTACCTGTTGCATCAGAGCGCAACGCGATTGGCCGAAGCCGTCCATCGCGCCCGATTTGATCATGGCCTCGAGTGCACGCCGGTTTAGCTTGTCGTTCTCGACGCGGCGACAAAACTCCACGAGTCCGCCGTACGGGCCGTTTGTTTTGCGTTCAGCGACCAGCGCCTCGACAGCCGCACGACCGACGCCCTTGAGCGCACCGAGTCCATACAAGATCGTGCCGGTATCCGCGACGCTGAACGCATAATCCGATTGATTGATGTCAGGTGCCACGAGGTGCAATTCCAGCGCGCGGCAATCGTCTTTGAGCGTGACCAGTCGATCCGTGTTGTCGAGGTCGGCACTCATGACCGCTGCCATGAAAGCAGCGGGGTAATGCGCTTTGAGGTATGCCGTCTGGTATGCCAATACCGCGTACGCGGCCGAATGCGATTTGTTGAAGCCGTACGCGGCAAACTTTTCCATCAAATCGAAAATTCGTGTTGCCGTTGGCTGTGCGACGCCGCGCTCGGTGGCGCCCGACACGAAAATTTCGCGCTGCTCGGCCATATCTTCGGCCTTTTTCTTGCCCATTGCGCGCCGCAGCAGGTCTGCGCCGCCCAGCGTATAACCCGCGAGCAGCTGCGCGATCTGCATCACCTGCTCCTGATAAAGAATGACCCCGTAGGTCTCCTCGAGCAGCGGTTTCAGGTTGGGGTGAAAATAATCGATATCCGCTTTGTTCGCAGCGTGGCGCCGGATGATGAAGTCATCGACCATGCCGGACTGCAAAGGACCCGGGCGAAACAGCGCCACCAGCGCGATAAGGTCATCGAAGCGATTGGGCCGCATGCGCTTGATCAGGTCACGCATGCCGCTCGATTCAAGCTGAAACACGGCCACGGTTTGCGTGCTACGCAATAGTTCGAACGTCTTTTCGTCATCGTCCGGAATTCGATTGATATCGAACTTCGCGTCGGGATCCAGCCTGTTCACTATTTTTACAGCCCAGTCGATAATCGTCAGGGTTTTCAGGCCGAGAAAGTCGAACTTAACCAGGCCAACGGCTTCGACGTCGTCCTTATCGAGCTGCGTAATGGCCTGCGTGCCGCCATCTTCACAATACAAGGGCGTGAAATCGGTGATCTGGCCCGGGGCGATTACGACGCCGCCGGCGTGTGTGCCGGCGTTGCGCACCAGTCCTTCCAGCGACATCGCCAGATCGATCAGCGCCGTGACCTCTTCATCGTCCCGGTAGAGCGACGCCAGTTCTTCCGATTGTTCGAGCGCCTTTTTCAGCGTGATGCCCAGATCGAAAGGCACCAGCTTCGCAATGCGATCGACGAAACCGTAGGGGTGACCAAGCACCCGGCCGGTGTCTCGAATGACCGCTTTTGCCGCCATCGTGCCGAAGGTGATAATTTGCGCCACGCGATCCCGGCCGTAGCGCTCGGCCACGTACTCGATCACGCGGTCGCGGCCCTCCATGCAAAAATCGACATCGAAGTCAGGCATTGAGACTCGCTCAGGATTCAAGAAGCGCTCGAACAGCAGGCCGTGGTGCAGGGGATCCAAATCGGTGATTCGCAGCGCCCAGGCAACCACTGAACCGGCACCGGAACCACGGCCAGGGCCCACCGGAATATCGTTTTCACGCGACCAGCGAATAATGTCCGCGACGATCAGGAAGTAACCCGGAAATCCCATGCCCTGAATGACGTCGAGTTCAGTTTTCAGCCGCTCGTAGTAAGGCGCACTGACGGCAGCGCGCTCTTTCTTGCCGACCGCAGCGGCATCGAGCAGGTGCTCGAGTCGAACATCGAGTCCAAGCCGCGCCTCGGCGGCGAGAAAATCCGCTTCGGACTGGCCGTCCGGTACTGGAAAGGCCGGTAACACGCTATTGCCGAGTTTGAGATCGAGATTACAGCGCCGCACAATCTCATTGGCGTTCTCGATCGCCTCCGGGACATCGGCAAATAGCTCCCGCATTTCCGCCGAACTGCGCAAATACTGATCATCGCTGTAGTCTTTCGGCCTGTCCTGATCCGCCAGAACGCGACCCTCCTGGATACAGACACGCGCTTCGTGCGCATCGAAATCGTCGCGCTGCAAAAAACGAACGTCGTTGCTCGCAACAACAGGCACGCCCGCATCGTTGGCGAGCGTCAGGCTGGCCTGAACACAGTCCTCCTCACCGCTTCGCGAGGTGCGAATAAGCTCGAGGTAGAAGCGGTCGCCGAATACCGTCTGCCAGCCGGCAAGCAGCGAGTTGGCCACTTCGTCATGGCTGCTCAGCAACGCTTGCCCGACGTCGCCGCGCATGCCACCGGACAAGGCAATGAGTCCTTCGCAACTTTCCCGGGTCAGCCAGTCACGCCGTGCGAATGGTACGCCACGCACCTGCCCTTCGAGATAGGCGCGCGTCAGCAATCGCGACAGATTTTGATAGCCCGCCGTGTTCTGGCACAGCAGCATCAACGCATACGGCCTGTCGCTGTCGTCGTCGTTGGCGATGCGCAAGTCGACGCCGATAATCGGCTTGATGCCGGCGGCCATTGCCTGCTTGTAAAATTTGACCATGCCGAACAAATTATTCTGGTCGGTCAGCGCCACGGCTGGCATGCCGTCCGCGGCACAGCGGCGCATCAACTCGCTAATGCGTACCGTGCTGTCGGCCAGCGAATATTCTGTGTGCACATGCAGATGCGTAAAGGGTGTCGCGGTCATCCCGCCAACCTCACGGGCGCGAAACTTCGGCGATGCTGCTCGCAGGGACCGTACTTCTGTAAGAGCGTGCGATGCACCTCCGTGCCATAACCTTTGTGCCGCGCGAACTCGTAGTCTGGATAGAGCCTGTCCATATTGACCATGATGCGATCGCGGGTCGTTTTGGCAATGATCGATGCCGCACTGATCGCCGCTACCTGTGCGTCGCCACCAACGATCGCTTCGCCCTCAATGTGTCGGCCATTGATCCACAAATTCGGCAGCTTATTGCCATCGACCTGAACGTGCGCGGGCAATACAGCCAGTCCAAGCAACGCCCGTCGCATTGCGAGCATGGTCGCTGCAAGAATATTGATCGCGTCGATTTCAGCCGCGTCGGCCCACGCGACTGACCACGACAACGCGCGAGTTTTGATTTCACCGGCCAGCTCTTCGCGCCTCCTGGCGCTAAGCTTCTTGGAATCGTCGAGGCCGTCGATACAACGAGCCGGGTCCAGGATCACGGCAGCGGCCACGACCGGCCCTGCGAGCGGGCCGCGACCCGCTTCGTCAACACCGGCGACGGGACCTTCAAATTGAAACAAAGTTGGCTGATGCATCGGAGGCTGTAACGCTACACGCCTTTCTATTTTGTTGGACCATTGTTGGCGATTTCCAGGACGGCGTCTGCGGCACAATCATCCGCGCCGAGCGCCAGTTCCGTTCGCAGTGTAGCAAATTGCCTGCTGATCTCCTCACGTCTTGCAGGATCATCAAGCAGCGCCAAAACGGCCTCGGCCATCGCCTCGGGCGTTAAATCTTCCTGAATGAATTCGGCGATCAATGGCGTTTCAGTCAGCAAATTGGGGATTGTGAAGTACTTATTTTTCAATCCTATGAGGCGCACGATAACAGCGGACAATTTCGCGATCGCGTAGGCGGCGACCGTCGGCTTCCCGAGCAATGCGGACTCCAGAGCAGCTGTTCCCGACGCCAGCAGCACCACATCCGCCGCTGACATTACCTCGATCGAATCGCCGTCGATCAGTTTAAACCGGTCAGCAACGCCCGCAGTCGCCAGTTGCGCCTCGAATACAGGCCGTAGCTTTGGCGATGCGATTGGCGTGACAAAGTGAACGTCACTGCGTTGCTGCGCGATTATCGCCGCTGCGGCAGCGAATTGCGGCCCGAGCCGCGATACCTCACCGCTGCGACTGCCGGGCAAAACCGCGACCAGCAGGCCGTCCGCCAGACCAAGCTCCGCACGCGCTGACGCAACATCGATATCGGCAGGCAAACTATCGGCTTTGGGGTGTCCGACGAAAACAGCATCGATACCGTGCTCGTCATAAATGGTTTTCTCAAATGGCAGGATGCACAGCACCCGATCCGCCGCCTTGCGCACGGTTTCTATGCGCCCGGCGCGCCAGACCCAGATCGACGGACTCACATAGTGCACGGTCCGTATGCCGGATTTGCGCAGCGCTTTTTCGAGGCCAAGATTGAAGTCCGGCGCATCGATGCCAACAAATACGTCCGGTGGCGATGCGCGCCAACGCCTGACTAAGGAACGCCGCAATTTTAGTAGTCGTGGAATTTCCCTGAGCGGCTCGATCAGGCCAAACACGGCGAGCGCGTCGGCGTTTTCCCACTGCTCGCAACCGGCCGCGAGCATGGCCGGTCCGGCAATCCCCTCAAAAGTCGCATCGGGAACCCGCGCACGAATGGCCTCGATCAGCCCGGCGCCCAGCAAGTCGCCTGATGCCTCGCCAGCTACCAGTCCTATCTTCATCGCTGCGTTCCCTAGCGGATCAATCCGCGCTCGGACGATTGCAGGGATTCCAGGAACAGGTCGAGCTCTGGCTGCTCCTGCGCCCGCTCTGCAATCTCCTTCATTGCCTCCGCCAGTTTCTTTTTCTGGCGATACACGAGCCGATACGCGTTTTTTATATTGCGAATTTGATCCACGTCGAAATCGCGCCGCTTCAAACCCTCACTATTAATGCCGCGTGGTATGGCCGGGCTGCCAGAGGCTGTCGTATAAGCTGGCACGTCGCGAGTGACACCCGCGTACATCCCGATGAAAGCATGTGCACCGATCCTGCAAAACTGATGCACGCCTGAAAATCCGCCGAAAATAGCCCAGTCGCCAACGTGCACGTGTCCGGCCAGCGTCGCGTTGTTGGCCATGATCGTGTTGCTGCCGATAATGCAGTCGTGGGCAATATGCACGTAGGCCATAATCCAGTTGTCATCGCCCATGATCGTCGCACCGTTGTCCTGAACCGTGCCACGACTGATCGTGCAGAATTCACGAATCGTATTGCGATCACCCAACTCGAGGGTTGTCGGCTCGCCGGCGTATTTCTTGTCCTGCGGATCGTCGCCGATCGACGCAAACTGATAAATGTGATTGTCTCGGCCGATCACCGTCGGCCCGTTGATGACGACGTGACTGTCGATTTTCGACCCGCCGCGGATCTCGACATCATCGCCGATGATCGTGAACGGCCCGACCTCGACGTCGTCCGCGATTACCGCGTTGTCCGAAACTATTGCTGTTGCATGAATCACATTCAGGTCCCACCCGGTGCACAAATAATTGTCGCCGAGGCCACGACTTCCGACTCGACACTGGCCACGCCGCGATACCACCACATGCCGCGCTTGATCTTTTCCGCGTCCACGCGGATTTCCAATTGTTCTCCGGGAACAACCGGCCGTCTAAACCGCGCTTTTTCGATGCGCGCCAGGAAATACAATGGCTTCGGCTCAATATCGCCATTGCTGATGTGCGACAAGACACCGCCGGCCTGCGCCATAGCTTCGATGATCAGCACACCCGGCATCACCGGATTTCCCGGAAAATGTCCTTGAAAGTGCATTTCGTCTGCGTTGACGTTTTTGTGCGCGATCACGAATTTGTGCGGCTCGCAGTCGATGATCTCGTCGAGCATCAGGAACGGAAAGCGATGCGGCAGCAATTCCATAATCGCGTCGGCGTCCAACGGGTAGGAATACTCCGTCACTGGTCGCCTTGCTCCAACTTTTTGACGCGCCCGAGCATTTTGTCCAGACGGCGAAATATGGCGACCCTGCGATTCCACAAACGAGCGTCCTCAACGGGAAAACTGGACGCGTAGACGCCGGGTTCTGTGATGTTCTTTGAAACCATGCCCTTGCCGTTTATCGTCACGTCATCGCACATCGTGGTATGCCCGGCGACACCAACCATGCCTGCCAACAGGCAACGTTTCCCGATGCGCGCGCTGCCGGCAACGGCGACCGACGAAGCCATCGCCGTGTGCTCACCGATATGAACGTTGTGCCCGATCTGAATCTGATTATCGAGTCTGACGCCGTTTTCGATGACCGTGTCGTCGATCGCGCCACGGTCGACCGTAGTGCTGGATCCGATTTCGACGTCGTTTCCGATTCGAACGCCCCCGACCTGCGGCACTTTCACCCAGCCGTCGGGCGTCAAAGCGTTACCGAATCCATCGGCGCCAATAACAGCGCCCGAGTGAAAAATACATCGATCGCCAGTGCGGACATTGCGCACGAAAGTCACATTTGCATGCAAGCGGCAATCGTCACCAATGATGCAATCGGGCCCCACGACCGTTCCGGGGCCAACGTAGGAGTGATCGCCGATGCTTACACCATCCTCAATGACGGCGTTGGCGGCGATATGGGCGCTGGCGGCTACCGTCGCCGACTTCGACACTACCGCGGACGCATGCACGCCCGGCTCGACTGCCGCCACCGGGCATACGACGGCCACCATCCTGGCATAGCAAGCGTAGGGATTGTCGTTGATGAGGACTGACGTTGGCGCATCGTCAGCGTCCTCTGCGCGCAAGATAACCGCGGCGGCTTTCGTTGCCGGCAATTGCCGTTTGAAGGCCGCGCCGGACAGGAAGCTGAGCGAACCTGGACCTGCGTTTAAGAGCGACCCGACACTATCAATGACGGTATCGGGATCGCCAACCAAGTCGCAGTCAAAACGGGTCGCCAGTTCTCCTAGGCTGATCGGCATGCGCCGTTCGCCTGATCTATCGAGCGCCTGTTGCCTGGAAGCTGGCTTCCACGGCGCGCAGCACTGGCTCGGTAATATTAACGTTGTTACTCGCGTACAACACACCGTCACCGACGATCAGGTCGTAGCCTTCCCGCGCCGCATAGTCTTGCACTTCCTTAAGCAAAGAACGCTGCAAAAGACCTAATTCCTCATTTTGACGGAGGTTGAGATCTTCCCGGAACTCCGTCTGCAAGCGCGTAACTTCGCGCTGCAAATCTCGCAAATTCTTTTCGGCGTTGCGGCGCTCGGTTTCACCCATTACCGCAATATCTTTCTGCACTTTCGCCGCGAGATCTTCGTACTCTTTCTGCTTTGCAAGAAACGCGCGTTGCCGCGGCGCGAACTCTTCCTGTAAGGCGTCCATAGCCGCTTTCGTCTGCGGCGAGCGCTCCATCAATACCTGGATACTGACGACGCCGATCTTTGTTTCCTGCGCACTGGCGGGAAAAGCAAATGCGCAAATAAGCGCGAAGCCGAAGGCAACTCTAGCTGTCTGGTTCTTTACAAAGCTCATATACAATCCATTCCTCAAAACGCCTGTCCAATGGAGAACTGAAACCTTTCCAGTTCGTCTCCGAAAAATCTGTCGTTGCCCGCGTATTCATTCAGTGGGAACGCATAGCTAAAGCGGAACAATCCCAACGGGGCCAGCCATTGTACGCCAATACCGACCGACGCACGTAGTTCATCGAACGCTGGTTTGTACTCCATCGGCGAGCCGAGTTGGTCCGTGAAAGCGACCTCGCCCGTATTAAACACATTGCCTATGTCATAAAACAGGCTGGCGCGTGCCTGACTCGCCCACTTGTCAGGCAGCGGAAGTATAAGCTCTACCTGACTTGCAACCAATACATTGCCACCGTATGGACGGCCGAAACTGTCCCGCGGGCCAAGGTAGGACTCGCGAAAACCGCGCACCGAGTTGGGTCCGCCACCGTAGAATTGTTTATAGGGAGGGACCGCCGTGGTTTCGCCCATCGCTTCGGAGATGGCGAGTTCCGCATTGAATCTCAGGACCCATTTTCGGTACAAGTGAAAATATTTCGTAAATTTGTAGCGCGCACTGTAGTACTCAACATCACTGCCCGGGATCGCCATAGAGACTTGCAGCGACTGCCGGGTGCCGCGATTTGCGAACAGCGCCCGGTTGCGGCTATCGAAACTCCAGCCGATCTGAAGCTCGATCGTATCGAACTCGGAGCCGAAGAACGTAAAGCCGTTGCTCGTGTTGAATTCGAACTGAGATCCATTGTTTGCGACCCAGTCCTGCGCCTGTTGCGTGCTCGACACCGACGCGAGCAGTTCAGCGTGCTGATAGGACAAGCCGGCAGACAGGCTTTGGAATTCAGTAACAGGGTATCCATAGTCGATCGACGCGCCGACGCTCGTCGTTGAGAAATCCGATGAGGCCGACGTGAATTGCGTAGTGTCCCGATAATTAATACTCAGCGTGCGACGAATGCCATCCATCGTTCGGTAAGGATCGGTGTGAGACAGGCTATAAAGCTTCTGGAAGCGACCTGAATTCGCTTGAAGCGCCACCCGGTTTCCGGTACCCAGGAAATTGGTATGCACGATGCTGCCGTTGATCATCATCTTTTGCGCGTCGGAATATCCCAAGCCGCCGGTAAACTGGCCGGGCATGCGATATTTAATTGCGAAGTCCACGTCGACCAGGTCCGGACTGCCTGCAACCGGTATGTTCTCCACCTCAACACTTTCAATGTAGGGCAAGCGCTGCAATCGAATTTTGGAGCGATCAATCAGGCGATTGGAAAGATACGAGCTTTCCATTTGCCGCATTTCCCGGCGCAGCACCTCGTCATCGACTTCGCTGATGCCGGTGAAGCTGATGCGCCGAACATAGACCCGGCTTTTCGGATCAATGTAAAAAGTGATTTCTGCTTCTTTCGTTTCATGGTTGAGCTTGGGGACCGGCTCGATGGTCGCATTCGCGTAACCTTGCTCGCCGAGTCGAAACGACATGAACTCGCTGGACTGCGTCAACATATTCTGGTTGAACACAGAACCTGGTTGTGCAATCACCATCGCCCGAAGTTGTGCTTCGGGGATTACCATTTCGCCGACCATTTTTATGTTCGAGATCGTGTAGAGATCGCCTTCGTGGACGCCGATCGTTACGAAAATATCTTTCTTGTTGGGCGAAATCGCGACTTGCGTCGAGTCCACTCGAAAATCCGCGTAGCCTCGATCCATATAGAAAGAACGCAGCGTTTCGAGATCGCCGTCCAGAGCTTCTTTCGAATAACGGTCATCCTGCCGTATCCAGGAGAGCCAGTTTGCCGTATCGAGCTCGAAATACTCGCGAATCTCCTCGTCGTCGAAGGCGTAATTTCCAACCAGGTTGACCTGGCGAATCTTGGCGCGATCTCCCTCGACGACGTCGATCCTGAGCTGAACAGTATTGTTCGGGCGATCGATGACCGTCGTGTCAACAGTAACGCCATACTTTCCACGAGCGTAGTACTGCTCGCGCATGAAGTCGCCCACGCTTTCGAGAACGGAGCGGTCAAAGGTTCGGCCCTTCGCAAGCCCCACGGCGCGCAGCGATTCCATCAGGTCTTCGGTTTTGATGTCCTTGTTGCCATCGATCTCAAAACTCTCGATGGACGGGCGCTCGTGTACGACAATGAGCAGCGTGTCCCCGTCACGACGGACCTCGATATCGTCAAACAAACTCTGGGCATACAGTGCGCGAATCGCCTCCTGAATGCGTATCCGGTCGATCGAGTCGCCGATATTTATTGGCAGGTAGTTAAATACCGTGCCTTCGGAAATTCGTTGCAGACCCTCGACCCGCATGTCACGAACGACAAAATCGCTCGCAGCCATTGCTGTTAACGGCAGCAACACGCATATCGCCACAAGGCTTCGCGTCCGTTTCATCCAGGCTTCCGTCACTTTCTTATTACTTCGTATCATTCCAATGTGATTCCAATCTAGCCGAGCATTCTCGCGATGTCGTTGTAAAAGGCAAAACTCATCAGCAGAATCAGCGCCAGTATGCCGAAATTTTGCCCGATGATCTGCGACCGCTCCGACAACGGGCTGCCCTTAATAAATTCGATCGCCTGATAGACAATTTGTCCGCCGTCGAGCACCGGCAATGGCAGCAAGTTAAGTACGCCCAGACTGATGCTGATCATCGCCAAAAACGCCAGGTATTCGCTCATTCCCCGCTGCGCTGAATTGCCGGCAAATTGTGCAATGTTGATCGGGCCGCTGATGTTCTTGATCGACACCTCGCCGGTCACCATACGGCCGAGCATCCGCAGTGTAAACAATGTCGTTGTCCACGTTTTTCGCGCCGCTTCCGTGACCGAGTCGAGCGGTCCGAACTTGCGAATATAATAGTAGGATCCGATGTCTCGGGAGGCACGCACACCTAACAGGCCGCGTACCTCGCCTTCAATTACTTGCTGACCGATCACGATATCGATCGCACTCACGAGGCCGCCGCGACTGTACTCGACAATGACCTCTTCGTCGGCCCGGCTCGAGACGACCTCGACGAGATCGCGATAATTCTTGACGGGCTTACCGTCCACGGACGTAATGCGATCGCCGATTTCCAGACCGGCGGCGGCAGCGGCGCCACCTTCAACCAGTTCTCCAATGATGGCAGGCGGTTGCCAGGGCTCGAATCCGAGACCTGCGAACAGCATTTTCATTTCCGTCAGATCCGCCGCATCCTCGCCAATCACAATCGTCGTACGGCGTTGCCGTCCGTCGGCATCCTCCAGGGTCATGGGCACGCGTCCGCTAGCAACCATCTGGTCGAATATATTGAGCAGCGTCGTTTCCCAATCCGCAGTTTCGACATCGCCGATCGCGACGATCTTGTCGCCGAATTCGAGGCCCGCATCCGCGGCATAAGAATCGGGAGAGACACTGCCCACCGCCGGTTGCAGCGTGGGAATACCGCCCACGAACAAGATCCAGTACGCCACGATCGCGAACATGAAATTGAATAGCGGGCCCGCCAGCAATACCAGGATACGGGAGTGAATCGGCCGATGGTTGAACGCGCGGCCCTCGTCCTCCGCGCTGACCGGGCCCTCCCGGCCATCGAGAAATCGCACATAGCCGCCGAGCGGAATGGCGGAAATACAGTATTCGGTACGGTCTTTGCCGCGCACCCACATCCATATCGGCTTGCCAAAGCCGATCGAAAAACGCAGCACTTTCATCCCGCACCAGCGACCGACGATGTAGTGCCCGTACTCGTGTATGGCAACGAGGATGCTGATCGCCACAATAAACGCCAGCAAGCTTGTCAATGCATCAAGCATGAGTCACCAGTTCCATCCGTCCAGTTCTCCCAGCACACTGTTGACTGCTGCGACCATGCGCAGTTCCACACAGTGTGGGCCGAGCTCCATGAACCGCAACTGAATGGCTGGTCATTGCAATCCCGCCCAGCCGATGCCCCAGCCAATGCCCAAGGCAAACAATGGCGCGCCAGCCGCAAGGCTGTCTATTCTGTCAAGCACGCCGCCATGGCCGGGAAACAGCCTGCCGCTGTCCTTGAGCCCTGCATTGCGCTTGAAGATGCTCACAGTCAGGTCACCGATGATTGACAGGCAGGCGATCGCCAGGCAAAACGGCACCATGGTTTTGAGATCGCTGCCGAACCAATGCGAATGGCCAAGAGCCAGCAACGCGACCGCCGCAAGGCCGCCGACGACACCTTCCCAGGTCTTACCCGGGCTGATACTGGGCGCGAGTTTTACTCGACCGAGCGTTTTGCCCGCAAAAAACGCCCCGCAGTCGGCAACCCACACAATCAGCAGCGCGAACAATAAAACCGCCGGCCCGGTCTTATACAACAGCACCAATGCCACATAAAACGGCACGAGTACCGCGACGCCACCCAGCCACCGCACAGCCGTCGGTATCGGTGTTGGGTAATAGAATATCCAAACGAGTGCCGCCAGCCACCAGGCCATCGCCGCCTGCAACACGAGACCGGAGTCGAGCGGTGATAAGGTGACCGCGGCCAGCAGGCCGCCCACTATCGAAACGTACACAATTCTGGAGACCAGCCCCGACCCACCGAGCAAGGCCGACCATTCCCAGGCGCCGCCCAGTACAACCGCGACGATGACGGCCTGAGCCACGACTCCTGGCACGACGAACAGCACCACCATCAGTATGAGCAGCGCAACGACTGCCGTGATAATTCGCTGCTTCATGAACTGACTGCCGTTACCTGCTCGCCAGTATGGCCGTAACGTCGCTGACGTTTGGCGTAGAAGTCGAGCGCCCTGGCAAACTCTTCGTCACCGAAATCGGGCCACAACGTATCGCAAAACCACAATTCGGCATACGCCAGATTCCACAAAATAAAGTTGCTAATACGCTGCTCTCCGCCCGTACGAATCAATAAATCCGGATCAGGAAAACCGCCCAGTTGTAGCTCGGACGCAAGTGCCGCTTCGTCAATCTGGTCGGCCTCCATCTCGCCGTCCGCGACGCGCCCGGCCAGACGCCGTACCGCCTGAACGATGTCCCAGCGGCCGCCATAGGCAATGGCGACGATCAATCGCAAGCCGTCATTGCCGGCAGTGGTCTTCTCTGCTGCATCGATTTTCTCGGCGAGACCCGCCTGCAGTAGCTCACGCGCCCCGATAAATTCCAGCCTTACATTATTACGATGCAGCGCCTCGACTTCTCGTTGCAGCGCATCGACAAAAAGGTTCATGAGCTTGCTGACTTCTTCTTGCGGCCGCGCGAAGTTTTCGCTGCTGAACGCGAACAGCGTCAGGTATTCCACGCCGTTTTTGCTCGCAAACTCCACCGCTTTACGGACCGAGCTGACCCCCGATCGGTGTCCGGCATTGCGCGGCAGCGCGCGTTTCCGGGCCCAACGCCCGTTGCCGTCCATGATGACGGCAACGTGTTTGGGTATGTTTTCGTTGGCTGACATGGATAAAAAAAACCAGGCTCGCGCCTAGATTTCCATCAGCTCGCTTTCTTTGTCGGCCAGCACCTGGTCGATTTCGGCGACGTACTTGTCAGTGATCGCCTGAATCTCGTCGTGCGCCCGATGATCGTCGTCTTTGCCGATCATTTTTTCCTTAAGCATATCTTTGATGTCACCCAGCGCATCGCGCCGAATATTCCTGACCGCGATACGACCGCCCTCGGCCTCGTGACGAACGACTCGAATCATGTCCTTTCTGCGTTCTTCGGTCAGCGCCGGCAATGGCACACGAATGACAGTGCCTGCCGATATCGGATTCAGACCCAGGTCCGAGGTCATGATGGCCTTCTCGATGACGGCCACCATGTCTTTCTCCCACGGTGTGACAACCAGCGTGCGCGAATCCTCGACGCCGACATTGGACACCTGATTCAGCGGGGTCTGCGCACCGTAGTAATCGACAGTAATATGATCGAGCAGGCTCGTGTGAGCCCGGCCGGTGCGAAGTTTGATCAATTCCTGTTTGAGCGAGGCAACGCTTTTGGCCATGCGCTCGCCAGCATCTTTTTTAATATCTTCCAACACGATTTCCGCCCTCTCCTCTTGTCTGCAAAGGCCGTCAGGCCGTCACCAACGTGCCAACATCGTCGCCCGACATCGCCTGAACCAGTGAATTTGTCCTCCTCAGATCGAAAATGCGTAAGGGCAGATCGTTGTCCCGGCACATGACGACGGCCGTCGCATCCATGACTGATAATTTATCGATGAGAACCGTGTCGTAAGTGACCGTATCGTATCGCTTGGCGTCCGGATTGTGGGCGGGGTCCGAGTCGTACACGCCATCAACCTTGGTTGCCTTGAGCAATACATCGGCGCCGATTTCGATCGCCCTGAGACTTGCTGCCGTATCCGTTGTAAAAAACGGGTTCCCGGTGCCGGCTGCAAGGATCACAACGCGGCCCTTCTCGAGATGACGTACGGCACGGCGGCGAATATAGTCCTCACAGACATCGTGAATTTGCAGTGCGGACATGACCCGAGCGAAGACGCCATTCGATTCCAGTGCATCCTGGATAGCCAGCGCGTTCATGACCGTAGCGAGCATGCCCATGTAGTCGCCCGTGACGCGATCCATGCCAGCTCGCGCAAGCCCTGCGCCACGAAAAATATTGCCACCGCCGATGACGATCGCGATTTCAACACCGGTTTTTTGCGCCGTCGCAATCTCGGCTGCCAGTCTCTGAATAACCGCCGGCTCGATACCGTAGTCGAGACTACCCATCAGCGCCTCACCACTGAGCTTCAGCAAAACGCGACTGTACGGAACCGGTGAGTCACTCATTTTTATGCATTCGTCGTATGTTCATGCCCGTCTGGCATCCCGGATCTTGTCTGGTGGCTGCTAATTCTATCGTACTCGTAGACACTGGTCTCTATTAAATCAAAGACTTAACAAACACTGCTCTAAATCGTCATGATCCCTTTTTGGCGTCTTCGATTTGCTGCATGACTTCGTCAGCGAAGTTTTCCTGCTTCTTCTCGATCCCCTCGCCGACCTCAAGGCGGACGAACGATGCGACCGAGGCATCAGCAGCTTGCAACAACTTGGCGACAGTCACGTCCGGGTCTTTGACGAACGGCTGTCCCAACAAGGTAATTTCTTTCAAATACTTATTAACCCGGCCCGCAATCATCTTTTCGATGATTTCCGGCGGTTTGCCAGAGTCCTGCGCTTGTTCGGTCAGAATGCGGCGCTCAGTCGCAAGCGCCTGCGCAGGCACGCCGGACTCGTCAATGCACATCGGATTGGTCGCAGCCACGTGCATCGCAATGTCGCGCGCCAGCATCTCGTCGCCGCCATCCAGTGCAACGACCGCAGCAATGCGACCGCCGTGCGTATAGCCCGCAAGCACGCCCTTGGACGAAATAGCTGCAATGCGCCGCACGGAAATCTTCTCGCCTACCTTCGCAATGAGCTCGGTGCGTGCCTCTTCGACCGTACGGCCATCATCGAGTTTGACCTTCGCAAACGCTGCGACGTCCGTATCTCCGTAGCTAAGCGCTGCCGCCGCCACCGAATCGGTAAACGCGAGGAAATTTTCGTCTTTCGCGACGAAATCTGTTTCCGAATTGATCTCTACGATTACGGCCTTGCTGCCTTCGACAACAATGACAACACGGCCATCGGCCGCAATTCGGCCGGCTTTCTTGTCGGCCTTGGCCTGACCTGACTTGCGCAGCAATTCAGCCGCCGTATCGAGATTGCCATCAGCCTCAACCAGCGCTCTCTTGCACTCCATCATGCCGGCTCCCGTGCGCTCGCGGAGCTCCTTGACCATTGATGCAGTTATCGACATCCAATCAACCTCTTATTCTTTATCCGCTTTGGCGGCCGCCTTTTTCGCTGTCTTCTTGGCGGCCTTTTTGGCAGTTTTCTTCGTCGTCTTCTGCGCTGCTTTTTTCGCTACCTTTTTGGCCTTTTTCTTGGCGGGCTTGGCCGCGGCTGCCTTTTCCTCAGCAGGCTCCTCAGCCTTCGCCTCAGCGGGCTCCTCAGCCTTCGCCTCAGCGGGCTCCTCAGCCTTCGCCTCAGCGGGCTCCTCGGCCTTCGCCTCAGCGGGCTCCTCAGTCTTCGCTGCAAGCACTTCTTCTGCCGCTGCCTCGGAATCTTCCGTTTTGGCCGCTTTGGGCTCGCCCTTCACGGTGACAGAGACCTTTTTAATGGTTGCCTTCTTCTTGCCCGACGCTTTCTTGGCCGTTTTCTTTTTCTTGCGCCCTGTCGATTTCTTAACGTTGCCCTCGGCATCGAGTTCAATGAACTCGTCTTCACCCAGCGCAACATCCGGCAGCGACGCCCTGCCTTCAATAACAGCATCCGCAATCATTGCCGAGTACAACTCAATTGCGCGCATGGCGTCGTCATTGCCAGGAATCACGTAGTCCACGCCATCCGGGGAACAATTCGTATCGACGATAGCAACCACCGGAATACCGAGCTTGCGCGCCTCGCGCACAGCGATATCCTCGTGATCGACGTCCACGATGAACAAGACGTCGGGCAAGCCGGTCATTTCCTTGATGCCGCCAAGGCTGCGGTCCAGTTTTTGCTGCTGGCGAGTCAGGCCCAGGACTTCTTTTTTGGTCAGGCCGTCGAAACCGCCCTCTTGTTCCATTTTTTCAAGGTTTATCAATCGCTTAACGGATTTCCGAATCGTCTTGTAGTTGGTCAGCATGCCGCCGAGCCAGCGATAGCTGACGAACGGCATTTCCGCCCTGACTGCATGGGTACGAATGGCCTCCCGAGCGGCTCGCTTGGTACCTACGAACATCACTTTGCCGCCATCGGCCACGGTCGCCTTAACGAATGCGCAGGCCTCACGGGCCAGCGGCAGGCTTTTTTCGAGATTGATGATGTGGATCTTGTTACGCTCGCCAAAGATGTAGGGTGCCATCTTCGGGTTCCAGAAGCGGGTCTGGTGACCAAAATGCACGCCAGCCTCTAGCATCTGGCGCATGGATACGTCTGCCATATTATTTCTCCGGGTTAGGCCTCCGTACACCCCGTCGCACAACCCCTTTTTCGGTGGGGCACCCAGCGTGACGTGACGGTGTACGTGTGGATTAATTGCCTCTAGGGCGCGCGCTTTATACCATAGCCGGTCGCGACCAACAATGAATTCTGTATGACTGCAATGATAAAAACTGACGACGAGCAGGACAAGATGCGAATTGCCGGGCGACTGGCCGCCGATGTGCTCGACATGATCGGCCAGCACGTCCAGGTGGGCGTAACGACCGACGAACTCAATGATGTCTGCCACACCTACATTACGGACGTCCAGGACGCGATCCCGGCACCGCTCAATTACCGCGGTTTTCCGAAATCCATCTGCACGTCGGTCAACCACGTCGTCTGTCACGGCATTCCGGGCAACCGCAAGCTCAAATCCGGCGATGCCATCAATATCGACATAACCGTGATCAAAGACGGTTTTCACGGCGATACGAGCCGCATGTTCTTCGTCGGCAAGGCCAATATCCAGGCGCAAAGGCTTTCGCAGGTGGCGTTTGACGGCATGTGGCTCGGAATCAACGAACTGGCGGACGGCAAGCGTTTGGGAGACGTGGGTGCGGCGGTCCAGAAGCACGTTGAACAAAATCGCTTTTCGGTCGTTCGGGAATACTGTGGACACGGGATCGGGCGCGAATTTCACGAAGACCCGCAAGTACTGCACTTCGGCAGCGCAGGCACCGGGCTGGAGCTCAAGGCAGGCATGATTCTGACGGTCGAACCGATGGTCAACGCCGGCAAAGCGCAGGTCAGGCTGTTGCCCGATGGCTGGACTGTCGTTACCAAGGATCACACCTTGTCGGCGCAGTGGGAGCACACGGTGCTGATTACCGACGCGGGTTACGAAGTATTGACCCTTGGCGCAGACGACCGCTAGATGTGGACTCTCTTTTCATCGAATAAACAATGACTTACACAGCCGCCGAATGGGCTGAATCGTTCGCGGACGACGCGGCCGTCACCGCGCTGCGCGCTGCGCTGGCCAGCGATTCTCCGGGTGCCGGACGGGCTGCGCTCACAGCTGCGAACGAGAATCTCAAAAATCGATTTCTAGCCGGCGAGTCGGTGGTTAGCCTGGTCCATCTGCGTGCCAGCATCGTTGACGAATTGCTCGTGCACTTGTGGCACCAACACGCGAGCGACTGCACCGATATTGCGACCCTCGTCGCGGTTGGCGGCTATGGCCGTGCCGAGCTGCACCCCTCCTCGGACGTCGATATCATGCTGCTGCTCCCCGATAAGATGCCAGCAGCCAGCGACGGGCAGTTGGCGGATTTCGTCACCGCGTTGTGGGATGTCGGGCTGGAGATCGGCCACAGCGTCCGCACTGTCAGCCAGTGTTTTGAGGAGGCCGGCAAAGACCTGACGGTAGCCACGACATTGATAGAGGCGCGGCGCCTGCACGGGCCTGAATCACTGTACCTGTCGATGCAAGCGGCGATTGCGCCGGAGAAGCTGTGGCCCTCAGATGAATTTTTCGCAAAAAAGCGCGACGAGCAGATCGCCCGTCACCATCGCTATGACGACACCGCCTACAATCTCGAACCCAACGTAAAGGGCAGTCCCGGCGGATTGCGCGATATTCAGATGATTGCCTGGGTTGCGAAACGGCATTTCGGCGTCGAGACTTTCGATGAACTGGTCGCGTACAACTTCCTGACACCCGTCCAGGTGGAACGACTGAACGATGGGCAGGCATTTTTATGGCGCATTCGCTTCGGCCTGCACATCCTGACGGAGCGGCGCGAAGATCGCATATTGTTCGACCATCAGATCAATCTCGCCAAGTTGCTCGGTTACGAGGACGCGACCTACACGCTCGCTGTCGAACAAATGATGCAGCGTTATTACCGCACGGTCATGGAGCTAAGCCGGCTTAACGAAATGCTGCTGCAGCTGTTTGAAGAGGCGATCCTGATGGATCCCGATGCCGCGCCCGAGCCGCTCAACGAACGTTTCCAGATCAAGAACGGTTTCCTGCAAACCACCGACGACGACGTGTTCGCCAGAGATCCGTGCGCGCTGCTCGAGTGTTTCCTGTTATTGCAGCAAAACGACGAGATTCGCGGCGTCAGCGCGTTCACGGTCGGGCTGATCAAGCGCAATTTACATTTGATCGACGAGGAATTTCGGCAAAACCCGCGCAACCACCGTTTATTCCTGTCCATACTTCGCGCCGAGGAAGGCGTGACGCACGAGCTGCGGCGCATGAATCGTTATGGCGTGCTCGGGCTCTACATTCCGGCGTTCGGCCGCATCGTCGGGCGCATGCAGTACGACCTGTTTCATGTCTACACCGTCGATGAGCACACGCTTTTTGTCGTTAGCAATCTGCGCCGCTTCGCGCTCAGCCGCTTCGACCATGAGTTCCCGCATTGCAGCCACATCATGCAAACCATCGAGAAGCCCGAAATCGCGTATCTCGGTGGCCTGTTTCACGATATTGCCAAGGGACGCGGCGGCGACCATTCGGAACTCGGCGCCGTCGATGCCGAGTCGTTTTGCCTCGAACACGGACTCGGCAAGTACGACGCACGCATTGTTGCGTGGCTGGTCCGCCACCATCTGCTCCTGTCGACGACCGCGCAGAAGAAGGACATCGGGGATCCGAACGTTATCAACGAGTTTGCGACTCTGGTCGGCGACCCTGTTCACCTGGACTATCTTTACGTCCTGACAGTAGCGGACGTCCGCGGCACCAATCCGAAATTGTGGAACTCGTGGAAAGCCAGTCTGTTTCGCGATCTCTACGAACTGACACACCGTGCACTGCGGCGCGGACTCGAGAACCCGATCGACCGTGAGCAATTGATCCTTGAGAAAAAAACGCAGGCGCGCGAATCGCTGCAGCAAGCCGGACTATCTACGCAACGCATCGACGAAGTCTGGGCACCGCTCAACGAGGAGTATTTCCTGCGTCATCGCCCGGATGAAATCGTCTGGCATACGCAGTGGCTCGCCGGGTCCGACATCGCATCGAAAACCGGACTCATCGATGTTCGCCGGCAGATCAAAGGCGACGCTGTCGAAGCGGTCCTGTACACACCGCAAACGCAGCAAACGTTTGCGCACGCCACTGCCCGAGTGGACGAACTCGGCATGACAATTGTGGATGCTCGAATCATGCCGCTCGATAACGGCTACAGCCTCGATACCTTCATTTTCATGGAACTCGACAAGCGCATCGAGATCGACGCGATGCGGCTGAACAAAATACGTGATTCACTGGCTCGAGTTTTGACCGCGAGCGACGACGACGTCGCCAATGTATCGCGCACGGCATCGCGTCAGGTACGAATGTTCACGACCCGGACCAGCGTCGAGTTCAGCGCCAGTCCCACCGACCGCCGCACCGTCATGGACATGGTCACCGCGGACAGGCCGGGGCTGCTAAGCAAAATCGGGCAAGTCTTCATCCAACAGAAGGTCGATATCACCGCCGCCAAGATTATGACCATCGGCGAACGAGCCGAGGATGTCTTCTACATCAGCGACCTTGACGGCAAACCACTGGACGAAACCGCGCAGGAAAAATTGCGCGCGCAATTGATCGCGAAACTGGACAATAATAGCGACACGACTGAATGAGAGAACCATGCTGACGGTATACGGAATCAAGAGCTGCGATACGTGCAAAAAAGCACGCAAGTACCTCGTCGAGAATGAAATCGAGCATCGATTTCACGATCTTCGGGAAGACGGGCTCGATATTCAGATGCTTGAACGGTGGGTGACGCGCATCGGCTTCGAAAAACTGCTCAACAAACAAAGCCTGACCTGGCGCAAGATGCCGGAAGTCGATCGCGCGGACATGACCCGCAGCAAAGCACTCGCCGCAATGATCGACCGCCCGACGCTAATCAAGCGGCCAGTACTCGAAGACGACAAGTTCATCGCGGTCGGGTTTTCCGAAAAACGCTTCGGCGATTTCCTCAGCAAGAAGAAGTGATGGCTGCGCATCCTGCTATCGACCTGCTGTGCGAACTGATCCGTTGCGAATCGATTACTCCGGACGACGCTGGCTGTCAGGATATTCTCGTCAGGCACCTGACGCGCCTTGGATTCGATTGCCAGCCGATGCCCTGCGGCAAAGTCAGCAACCTTTGGGCGCGGCGCGGCGATACGGGTCCTGTTCTGTGTTTCGCCGGGCACACGGACGTGGTGCCGCCAGGACCCGATGGCAGCTGGCAAAGCGACCCTTTCGATCCGCTCATCAAAGATGGCCTGCTGTATGGCCGCGGCTCGGCCGACATGAAGAGCGGCCTGGCCGCGATGATTATTGCGCTGGAGCATTTTATCGAGGCACACCCGGAGCACGAGGGCAGCCTCACGATGCTGATTACGAGCGACGAGGAAGGCCGCGCGCGCGACGGTACGCGCAAGGTCATCGAGACTCTCAGCGCTCGTGACGAGCATATCGACTGGTGCGTGCTCGGCGAACCTTCCAGCCAGCAATCGCTCGGCGATGTCGTGCGCATCGGCCGCCGCGGCTCATTAAGCGGTTTGCTGACGGTGCGAGGCGTCCAGGGACATGTCGCCTACCCGCAACTCGCCGACAATCCGATCAGCCGGTTTGCTCCGGTCCTCGCCGAGCTACACACGATCGAGTGGGACCAGGGCAACGAGCACTTTCCGCCAACCAGTTTTCAGGTCGTCGACATTCAGGCGGGACTCGGTTTTCCGAACGTCACGCCGGCAGAGCTGAGCGCACGATTCAATTTTCGCTACTCGACGCAATGGGATCACGAACGACTAAAAACCCGCGTGCATGAAATATTCGATGCACACGAGATCGACTATGAATTGAACTGGCACCTGTCCGGCGAGCCGTTCCTGACGCAGGCCGGCAAACTGAGCGAAGCCGTCGGCGAGGCCGTTCGCGACCACACGGGCAAACTGCCGGAATTCTCAACCGGCGGCGGCACGTCGGATGGCCGGTTTATCTCGCCGGCTGGCACAGATGTCGTGGAGCTTGGTCCGGTGAACGAGTCGATACACAAGGTAGACGAACACGTCCGCATCGATGACGTCATTGCCCTGACGACAATGTACGAACGCATCATGGAGCGGATGCTCCTGTAGGGTCGCGCGCGGCGTAAGTCCCCTGCGGGGGAGGCGCGCTCCTACGGCAGCTTTCGCAGATTGTTCCAGACGCCAGCGATGCCGACGCCGGCTATCGCGATAAACACCCACCCCGGCATTGATATCCCCAGGACTTGCCAGGCGACTTCGGCGCACTCGCCCGAGCCTTTGAAAACCATCTTCATTGCATCGCCGAGCGGAAAGTTCTCCAGCATGTAGTCGAGGCCGGGCCCGCACGCGGGTACTTCGTCATGCGACAAATTTTGTAATCTGAAATGCCAGCCCGCGACACCGGCCCCCGCCGCCGCGATCACTGCCAGCGATGCTGCATACGCACGCCGGCCCCATCCGGACGGGTCGTGCAGCGCCGCGATCAGAAATACGATTCCGAGTCCTATCACCGCGACCCGCTGCAATACGCACAGCGGGCATGGATCGAGCAGCAAGACATGCTGCGCGAACAGTGCAAAGCCCATCAGGCCGGCGCAGCACAGGAACCCGGCAATATTGATGTTACGTCGATTCGGTAGCGTCATCGTGCATCACTTAAATTTGAATTCAAGGTCGAGCTGAACCCGATCATAGTCTTCTTCGGGAAAGCTAAAGCGATTAATCACGTTGCTGAAATACGTTCCGCCGAGAAAGATATTTTTCGCGAGCGCGTACTTACCCTTGATGATATGTCCTTTGGCATCGGTCCCACCACCGCCGAAATCAGAATCGTTGAACGTGCCGATGACGGCATCGGCATCGATGTCCTGCCAGGTCCAACTGAACTCCATCGACCCCTGGTCTTTTGCCGCACCGATTTTGGCGCCGATCGCGACGGCCGTGTCCTGTTCGTCAACCTCGTTATTGCGCGTCCAGTGACTGTAAACCTTAAGCGGCCAGTCGCCGACTCTGGTGTCGAATTGGGCGAAGACCTCCGTATTCTTGTAGCCGTATACGTAGTTGCCTTCGCCATCGACGGTGTTGCCTTTCGATGCGCCGTTATAAAAAGGCTCGCTGCCGATCGTGTTGGAGTATCCGATGTAGCCGACACCAGCCGTCAACGTCGCACTCGCCCCAATTTCAAACCTGGCGCCGGCCTGCGCGGCGAACAAATTCGAATTGCCACTTTGCGAGCGTTCTTCCACGGCAAACCCTGCCACCGTGCCAAAGAACATGCCCTTGCTGACCGTTGCCGCGAAACCCTCGGGGTTGAGGTCTGAATCCCAGATCAACGGCACACCGCCGGCACGAAACAACGGGTTTTTTATTTTACCGGCCAGGACGTGCAAACCATCGGCAGCCTCCCAATCGACATAGGCAAGATCGAAGCCGATATCCTTGGTCGTAAACCCGCCGTCAAAGGTCACGTTTCTGGACACCGGATTATCGGCGCCAGAGGCGACTTGCAGGACAAGCTTTATGTTGGGCGCCACCGCAGCGGAGATTCCAAAGCGCGCACGATAGCGATAGCGGTCCCGTCGCTCACGCGACTCCCGGTCGATCGTCTCGTAGCGCAAGCGAAAATCGCCTTTGACGCTGATGCGCTCCGCCCAGTCTGCCGTTTCGCTTTCGGCTGCGACTGGCGTGATCGGCAGAATACTGGCGAGGGCCACGCACAAAGCTTTGGAAAATAGTCTCACTTCGGTACCTCGGCCACCTTTTGACGCAAATAGGCAGGCGCGATGTCCTGCGGAGCCACGGCCCTGCCCTGCGCGAATCCAGCCGCTCCCAATGGCAATAAATGGCGTGCACGCGGATGCAGCACGTCGGCCACGGCCGTGAAAGCGCCCTTGTTCGCCGCGAGCAAATCCGGGTAACGCTGCCAGCCAAAACCGGCAGCCACACGAGATTTCCCGGCGTTGTCATCGCAGTGACTTATTACTCCAAGACCGTGCAATTGCTCCGCCATGACCTCTGCCGCCAGCCCATCGGAATCTTGCCGGTAGATGCCCAGATACACTTCCTGCATGTGCGCGTCCTGTGTGACGACAACTTCCGCAGCGTCATGCTCGGCGAAAACCTGCGTTGCCACAGCAGCGAGCGATGACACGGGCACGATTTTGAGCTTCGATCCGAATGCAAGACCTTGCGCGACGGACGCGGCGATGCGCATGCCGATGAACGACCCCGGCCCGTTGCCAAGCACGATGGCGTCGAGTTCCGGCAATGTCGTGCCGGCCTCGTCAACGACCGACTGAATCATGGGCATCAGCAACCGGGTGTGCTCACGTGCTTGTTCTTCGTACCGTTCGATGACAGTTTCGTCGATCCGCAGCGCCACCGAGCAGGCCACCGAGGAGGTATCGAGCGCCAGCAGCTTCACGCAACCGCGCCTTTGCGTTCGTGCGCGGCTAGAAATCGCGACACTTCATCGAGCGATGAGGTCGACGGCATGGGTTCCAAGATTTTCAGGAACATGCGTCCGTAACTCTTGGTCGTAATGCGCGGATCGCACAACACGATGACTCCGTAATCGCTTTGATCGCGTAGCAGCCGCCCTGCGCCCTGTTTCATGGCAAGGACCGCCTGCGGTAATTGATGTTCAGTAAACCCGTTGCCGCCCTGCCGCCGAATAAATTCGAGCCGCGCCATCATCAACGGGTCGGCCGGCGAACCAAATGGCAGCTTGTCGATCGCAACGACTGTCAGGGCCTGACCGCGAACGTCAACGCCTTCCCAAAAACTGCCCGTCCCGAGCAACACTGCATTTCCCGCTTCACGAAACCGGCGCAGGAGATCGTCGCGCGGCGCGCTGCCTTGAGTGAGTAATTTGCGGCCGCCCAGCATCTTCTTGTTGGAACGAAACCATTTCTTCGCTGAATTCAGCGCCCGGTGACTCGTGAACAGGCAAAACATGCCGCCTGACATCATATCGAGCAACGGCACTACGGCCTCGAGTACCGCATCGGTATGGCCCCAGTCCGACGGCTGTGGCAGATCGGGCGGCAGGTAGATCAGCCCCTGCTCCTCCACAGCATAGGGACTCGGAAAGGTCAGTCCGTTTACATCGAACAGCCCCATCCGTGATGCGAAATGCGAAAAGTCTTCGGCGATCGCGAGCGTTGCCGACGTAAACACCCATGCCTGATGACCGTTATTGATCAGGCCATTGAGCGTCGTCGATACATCGAGCGGCGTCAGGTTCAGGCGCAGACTGCGCGGATTAATTTCCAGCCAGCGCAGGCCGTCCCAGGCGTCATCGCTTGCCAGCAAGACAAGCCGCTCGCCCGCATTCGTCAGTTGTTCGTGCAACTTGTCGAGTGCCACAGAGGTGTCGGCGAATTCCGCAACCGCCGTGTTCAGTTCGCCCAGTGCCAGTCGCAATTGATCGAGCGGCACGCGAATGGCGTCGATCACTGCCTCCATTTGATGGCGGCCTTCTTTGCGCGGGGCTTCGGCGCGCAGTACTCGAATCGCAGTCTGTACCGCGTCGATGCGGCGCAGAAATTCGGGCTGCTGTCGTGACACGGTTGCGACTCGAACTTCATCGACCAGCCGCTCGAGTTCCCGCGTACCGAGCGTGACGCCGAAAAACTGCACGGCAAGCTCCGGAATCTGGTGCGCCTCGTCGAGGATGATCGCCTCAGCACCCGGCAGAAACTCAACGAAGCCCTCTTCCTTCATCGCCAGGTCGGCGAGCAACAGATGATGATTGACGACGACAAGATCGGCTTCCTGCGCGGCGCGGCGCGCTTTGACGACGTGGCATTGCGAATATTCCGGGCATTTCTGGCCGAGGCAGTTGTCGATGGTCGATGTGACCAGCGGCCAAATCATTGAGTCTTCAGCGACCTCGGTGAGTTCGGCCTTGTCGCCGCTCTCGGTTCGATGCCGCCACTCGCGTACAGCATGCATGTCGTCAACCAGCGCGTCGGCGACATCTGTGACGTGATCGAGCCGCTCCCGGCACAGGTAATTTGCACGCCCTTTCAACAAGGCGGTCGTGACGGGCCGCCCAATGGCTTTTCCGATCAGCGGCAGGTCCCGGTAGTAGAGCTGGTCCTGCAGCGCCTTGGTTCCGGTGGAGATGATGGTCTTGCGGCCGCTCTGCAAGGCCGGCAGCAAATAGGCGAAGGTTTTACCGGTACCGGTGCCCGCCTCGATGACGAGTTTGTCGAGATTAGCGATAGCCTCGGCAACCGCTTCTGCCATCCACGCCTGGCCGGCGCGCGGCTGAAAACCGGGCAACAGGTCTTTGAGGGGACTGTTGTCGCCAAAAAATTCGGAAAGACTCGTCACCGCGAGAAGGTTACACGCTTACGTCCGGATTCGCAGACGTAAAATTGGGCAATGGGCGGCACGCGACGAATTTCGAATTTGTACGTGAAGACGCTGCGCGAACCCGTATAATTGCGCTCTTGCTGCGACCGCACCGGGCGCCTGATCACGCACCTACAATAAGAAGAGAGTTTTGATGACAAGCAGTCTTTCGGCCCTGAGCGAATGGGTAGACGATGTCGCCAGCCTTACGCAGCCCGACAACATCCACTGGTGCACGGGAAGCGACGATGAATTCGCGCGGCTGATTCAACAAATGACCGCAGACGGTACGCTGTCGGAACTCAACCAGGACGAGTACCCGAACTGCTACCTGCATCTTTCAGACCCGTCTGACGTTGCGCGCGTGGAGCACCTGACGTTCGTCTGTACCGAGTCACAGGACGAGGCCGGACCGAACAACAACTGGATGAGCCCGGCAGACGCGCACGCCAAAATCGATGCGCTGTTCGCGGGCGCGATGCGCGGGCGCACGCTGTACGTCATACCGTATTGCATGGGCCCTATCGCATCGCCTTACTCGCGATGCGGCGTGGAAATCACCGACAGCCCCTACGTCGTCGTCAACATGAAGCTCATGACTCGCATGGGATCGCAGGCACTCGAGCGCATCGAGCGCGACGGAACCTTCGTCAGGGGACTGCATTCGACCGGCGATCTCGATCCGGAGCGCCGCTTTATCATGCACTTTCCCGAAGAGCTGTCGATTAAGAGCATAGGCTCCGGGTACGGCGGCAATGCGTTGCTGGGCAAAAAATGCCACGCCCTGCGTATCGCGAGTTTTCAGGCGCGCAACGAGGGCTGGCTCGCCGAGCACATGTTGATCGTCGGCCTGGAGAGCCCGGACGGCGAAACGCACTACATCGCGTGCGCGTTTCCATCGGCTTGCGGCAAGACCAACCTGGCCATGCTGATTCCACCGGACTCACTGCCGGGCTGGAAAGTCTGGACCCTCGGTGATGACATTGCCTGGATGCACCTCGACGACGCGGGCCAACTGCGGGCGATCAACCCGGAGTCTGGCTACTTCGGCGTAGTTCCCGGCACCAATTCACTGACCAACAAAAACGCATTCGACATGATCACGCACGATGCGATTTTTACAAACGTCGCCCGAACGCAAGACAATCAACCGTGGTGGGAAGGTAAAAATACCGGCGAGCCCGCCTTTGACTGGCAAGGTCGCGAGTTCGACCCTGAGCGCGGGCCAGCTGCGCACCCGAATTCACGTTTTACGGTCGCCGCAACTAACAATCCCGTTTACTCGGACCTGGCTGACGCGCCCGAAGGTGTGCCGATATCCGCAATCGTTTTTGGCGGCCGGCGAGCCAGGTTGGCACCGCTCGTGTATCAAGCGAAGGATTGGGCTCACGGAGTTTTGGTCGGCGCCAGTGTCGGATCGGAAACGACCGCGGCGAACATCGGCGAAGTCGGCGTTATTCGCCGCGATCCGATGGCCATGAAGCCGTTTTGCGGCTACAACTTTGCAGACTACTGGTCGCACTGGCTGTCTTTCGCAAAGCGTAGCGACCAGCTGCCGAAGATCTTCCACGTCAACTGGTTCCGCCAGGATGACGACGGCAAATTCCTGTGGCCCGGCTTTGGCGAAAACTTACGCGTGTTGCGCTGGATCGTGGACCGCTGCGAAAACCGGGTCGAGGCTCTGGAGACGCCGGTTGGCTACCTACCGGTCGAAGGCGGCATAGACACGAGCGGGCTTGATATCAGCGCCGCGGCAATGCGCGAACTGCTGTCTGTCGATTTCAAAGACTGGAAAATAGAAAACGAGCAATTCGCCGCGTATCTGGACGAGTTTGGTGAGCGTGTGCCTGAAGAATTACGTGCGGAACAACGAAGAGTTGCTGCAGAACTGGATCGCGCGCTGTAGGAGCGCGCCTACGTACTCACGGTCTTATAATGAATCGCTAACGCCGTGCCTGGCGATTCTGTGCGACCGAGTCCGATCGTCCCTTCGCCAATGAGGTCTGTCGTATCGCGCCGGACGAAGGTCTCTTCGCCTTGCACATTTTGCAAAAAAGTCCCGTTGGTACTCTGGTCAACGAGCACGAATTTTCCGCGCCGCATTTCCACTTTCGCGTGAATTCTGGAAATCAGATTGCCCTTGATGACCAGGTCGTTGTCGTCGGCGCGGCCGATGCTGACGCTCTTGTGCTTATCGTGGACGTCTATGGTTTGATCGCCGAACGTCAGAACAATTTTTGACGCACTGCGATCGTGTTTTTCCCAATCGATCGTGGGCAACATGCTGGTTGCCTCTTCGGGATTCCAGAGAAACTCGTAAAGCGCTATTTCGTCGAGCTTGCCGCGCACCGTCGCAACGTCGATCTGCCGCGTTTGCTTCACAAAATCAGGGCTCATTTTCTCAACAGTGTCACCGGAAATAACGATTTGGCGCGCTTTGGCCTGCGACGTCATGCGATTGGCCGTGTGTACTGCAGCGCCAAAAATATCGTTGCGTTCCTGCACGACCGGTCCGTAGTGACAACCAATGCGGATCGAAACGGGTATCCGGCCTTCCTTCTTGTTATCGGCAGTGATACGCGTTTGCATTACGGCAGCGGCGCTCATCGCGCCCTCGACCGTCGGAAAAGTCGACATCACCTCGTCGCCAATGGTCTTGATCACGGTACCGTCGTACTGGTGGGTCGCATCTTTCATGACATCCAGGCACGCAGCAACAGTCTCGCTGGCTTTGGTATCGCCAAATTTGTCGTACAACTGTGTGCTGCCGACGACGTCGGCGAACAGGATCGCGACTTCAAGGTCCTTTGCCATAAGGTGCTCGTAACTGCCTAAAAACGAAGTTATTTTTCGGCTACAATATACGCTATCCAGGCGAGGTCCGCCTCTCCCTTGTCGTTGGGCGTGAATTCTCCATTGCCCTCGCCATCTTCGTCTTCGCCTTCCCAGTAGATTGTCACATTTCCGAAGCCGGCGTCGTGCAACATGTCGCGAATTTCCGGTGCAGTCCAGAGACGCCAGGCGTAGCTGAATGCCTTTTTCAATTTCGATCCGTCCTTGAATTTGAAGTGGATATAACACTGCATATGATTCGTGACCGGATAAAATTTGGCCTGATGCCAGATGTAGGTGAAGCCGTCGTGCTTGGTTTTTTCTTTGGTCTCCTCGAACGACTCCGGACCGCCAAACATATCCATGAACAGAATACCGTCGTCCTTGAGCGCGTCGTAACAGCGGCGCATGTAATTAACCATCTGTGCCCGCTCTTCGAATATCCAGTAACTGAAATTGAATGCGGCGAGAATGTCGACCGCGGGCGTGTCCACTGTTTGCACATCCGACTCGATCAGCCTGACGCGGGCCTGAGCTTCGATGTCGAGCCGGCTGACGCGATTTCTCCGCCCCCAGTCCAGCACGTCAGATTCGATATCGACACCGATTGCAGAAAAGTCCTGCCCTTGTTTTACCCACTCACAAGCTAAGCTTGCAGTACCGCAAAAATCCTCGCGCAGCAGCCGCGCTTCGCGGCCAACACGTTCTCTAAAAGTCGCTTGCAAGAACTGCACTTCGTTCTCGACGTTTTGCACCGACTCTTCATAGAGCTCATGAATATCGGCCCGCTCGGCCATCGTCTGCACTTTGCTTTTCTTTCCTGATTTGGCGCTCATGAAACGTAATTCGCTCTGCGGATAACTTAAGGATCGAATAGTCTAACGGACAGTCGCCAACGCCGCATGAATAACCTCGACCCCGGCGCCCTCGCGATGGGCGTTCTCGCTGATATGTCGCCGCCATGATCGCGCTCCGGGCTGACCGGCGAACAGTCCGATCATGTGACGCGCAATTCCACCCAGGCGCTCGCCCTGGCCAAGCTGCTCCTCGATATACAGAATCATGCTTGCGACGATCGCGCGTCTGTCCGGCAAGGACCAATCAGGCCGAAAGTGTTTTTCGATCTCCGCAAGAAAATACGGCTGCTGATAGGCCTGACGACCGATCATGACACCATCGACTTGCTCCAGCAGTTGATCGATCTGCTCAAGCGTCGAGACGCCACCGTTCAGCACGATCTCCAATTCCGGGAACTCCTGCTTGAGTTTGAATACCCGGTCATAGTTCAGGGGTGGAACGCTGCGATTCTCTTTCGGGCTCAGGCCATCGAGTATCGCGATGCGGGCATGCACCACGAATTTCTTACAACCGACCGCAAGCAGTGACTCGACAAAGCGAATGAGAAATTCATCACTGTCAAAATCGTTGATGCCGACACGCGTCTTCACCGTGATCGGAATTTCGACTGCAGCTTGCATCGCGCTGAAACACTCAGCGACAGTTTCCGGCCGGCCCATCAGGCACGCGCCAAACTGGCCGCTTTGCACCCGATCGCTGGGACAACCGACATTGATATTAACTTCGTCGTAACCGGCATCAGCCGCAAGCCTCGCCCCCTCGGCCATCAGGCTGGCCTCGCTGCCGCCAAGCTGAATGGCCAGTGGGTGCTCCGAGTCGTCGTAGCGCAGAAATCTTGCAGCATCGCCATGGTGAATGGCCGCAGCCGTGACCATTTCCGTGTACAGGAACGCGCTGGGGTTCAGGAGCCGCAAGAAATAGCGGCAATGACGGTCCGTCCAATCCATCATTGGCGCGATTGACACTCTGGAGCTTGTTGAGCAGTCTGCCGTTTCTGACGTTTCTATTTTATTATTCAAATACTTATAATGTACGCTGCTTCGTATATGCAATCGAATTCTGCAAGCTGTATAGCCCGGGTGCCTGCTTCAGGAGCCATCGAGCTGCCATGATCGCACCGTCCGCAAAAACACGACGATCGATGACCTTGTGCGTCATTGCAAGGGACTCATTGGCGCTCCTGAGTACGACCGTATGTTCGCCGGGAACCTCACCACGCCGGGTGACTTCGAAATGGATGTCTCCCGGGCCGGGTAAGCTATCGCCATCTTCGTCGTAGTGGCAGACGTCGGCAAAGTCTTGACCACGACTGGCAGCCAGCGTTTCGCCAAGATGCAACGCAGTACCGGACGGCGCATCAATCTTGTGCACGTGATGAGTCTCATGAATTTCTGCTTCAAACTGATTGCCCAGCGTGGAGCCGGCCAATTGCACAAGCTGCTGCATGACGGCAACACCCAAGCTCATATTCGCGTCGTACAGGATCGGTATCGTCCTGGCCGCATCGTGCATGCGCTGACGGCTTTGTGCTGTCAACGCGCTA
>SMVB01269349.1_pt1 | contig 45721 bp, 50 predicted proteins | sample 2456461 | NCBI WGS metagenome assembly SMVB01 (sample SAMN11095934, study PRJNA526329) | marine sediment metagenome | biome: Marine sediment; feature: Surficial sediment; material: Deep marine sediment; isolation source: Hadal surficial sediment | place: Pacific Ocean | collected 2014-05 | depth...
TGGTGATGCCGGGAGACAACGTGCAGATGCAGGTGACATTGATTGCACCGATCGCGATGGAAGCGGGTCTGCGTTTTGCGATACGCGAAGGCGGACGGACGGTTGGCGCCGGTGTGGTTGCCAAGATCCACGAGTAAAAACGTTCTTGTCAGAAAATATTTGACGAAATTGTTTCGAGGCTTTGTTTAGGCCAGTAGCTCAATTTGGCAGAGCAGCGGTCTCCAAAACCGCAGGTTGGGGGTTCGAGTCCCTCCTGGCCTGCCATAAACAAGGTTGACCGAAAGAAATTCGGGATTATTAAGTACATTATTACGAGTACTGCTTATGAGCACGAAGGTAGAATCTGGAAAACCGCCTATTGTTAATACGCTGATGCTGGCTTTGGCGGCGGCAATGCTGCTTGCCGGCACAGCTGGCTATTACTATTTCCAGAGCCAGGCGATCACGGCAGTTCGTGTTGTGGGCCTGATGGTTGTCGTTTTGCTGTCTTCATTCATTGCTGCTCAATCTGATCCCGGCGCTGCCTTTTTTCGCTTTCTTAAAGAATCGGATATTGAGCGGCGAAAGGTCATTTGGCCGACGCATCAGGAAACCGTGCAGACAGCTTTGATGGTGGTTATTGTCACCATTCTGATTTCTTTATTTCTGGCTGTAGTTGATTGGGGATTGGGCGCGACCGTGCGTTCACTTATCGGGGGGTAAGGAATGTCTAAGCGATGGTATGTGGTTCACGCGTATTCCGGTTATGAAAAACAGGTAAAACGTTCACTGGAAGACCGCATTGAACGCGCCGCCATGGAAGAGATGTTCGGTCAGGTGTTGGTGCCGACAGAGGAAGTTGTCGAAATGAAGGGCGGTCAGAAACGTCGTTCGGACCGTAAATTCTTCCCTGGCTATGTTTTGGTGGAAATGGAAATGACCGACGAAACCTGGCACCTGGTTAAAGACGTACCCAAGGTCATGGGGTTTATCGGAGGAACTGCCGAGAAGCCCGCGGCCATCAGTCAGAAAGAAGCCGATGCCATCCTGAGTCGTTTACAGGAAGGTGTCGACAAGCCCAGGCCGAAAGTGTTGTTTGAGCCGGGTGAAATGGTTCGCGTCGTTGACGGTCCATTTAATGATTTCAATGGTGTGGTCGAAGATGTCGACTACGACAAGAGCCGCCTTAAAGTTGCGGTTCTGATTTTCGGGCGTTCGACACCGGTAGAATTGGAATTCCACCAGGTTGAGAAGTCCTGATTGTTTGGATAAAGACGTTGCGCAATAAATTTGTGCAATAAAATTAGGTAAACGGGGAGCCCAGGCACTGGTTGCCGGGCGATTGGACCCGCGGAGTAAAGAAAATGGCTAAGAAAGTTTCGGCTTATATCAAGCTGCAGGTGCCTGCTGGCCAGGCAAACCCGAGTCCTCCGGTTGGTCCAGCCCTGGGTCAGCATGGTGTCAATATCATGGAGTTTTGCAAGGCATTCAATTCCAAGACCCAGAGCATGGAAAGTGGCATGCCGATCCCGGTGATTATCACGGTATACGGAGACCGGAGTTTTACCTTCATTACCAAAACGCCACCAGCATCTGTATTGCTGAGAAAAGCGGCGGGTATACCCAAGGGAAGCGGTGAGCCCAATACCAAAAAAGTAGGCAACGTCACGCGAGCCCAACTGGAAGATATTGCCACAGCTAAGGATCCGGATCTTACTGCAGCAGACATGGATGCTGCGGTAAGGACAATTGCTGGTTCAGCCCGCAGCATGGGCATCACTACAGAAGGAGTCGAGTAATGTCCAGGCCAGGTAAGAGACTGAATGCTATTCGGGAACAGATTGATTCCGGGAAGGCATACGCAATTGATGAAGCACTCGAAATTCTGAAAGGCGTGAGTAAGGTCAAGTTTACCGAGTCGGTTGACGTGTCCATTCGCCTGGGTGTTGATTCGCGCAAATCAGATCAGAATGTCCGTGGTGCTACCGTTTTGCCCAATGGCACCGGTAAAAAAGTACGTGTTGCTGTTTTTACCCAGGGTGAAAACGTCGAAAAGGCTGAAGCTGCCGGTGCAGACGTTGTCGGTATGGATGACCTGCACGACCAAATCAAGGAAGGTGATCTCAATTTTGACGTGGTGATCGCAACCCCGGATGCAATGCGGGTGGTGGGTAAGTTGGGACAGATATTGGGCCCAAGAGGATTAATGCCCAATCCAAAGGTGGGTACTGTTACCACCGATGTTGAAACCGCGGTAAAGAACGCCAAGTCCGGTCAGGTGCGCTATCGCACGGATAAGGCCGGCATCATTCACACCTCGATCGGTAAAGCTGATTTTGAAGTGGATGCTTTGAAAGGCAATCTGCACGCTTTGATCGGTGACCTGATTAAGCTGAAACCGGCTTCTTCCAAAGGGATATACGTTCAAAAGGTAGCCGTGTCGACGACCATGGGCCCCGGCATCCTGATCGACAAGGCAACGCTGGATATTTAAGTATTTTTTCGCCCGGCAAGTATTTCGGGCGATGGATGGACGGGCTGCCCCTGTCCCCGGATCGGATTTTTTAACCCGCAAATGGTTTTCCGGCCTGGTGGAGGGGATAGACCGTCAGAGACCGCAGGTGCAGTGTCTCCACGCTGGTTTTAGTGGAGACCTGTTTAAGGGTGTGCCGGGCGACCGGCCGCAGCCTGCGCAGATGGTGGCAGCCCCGCTATTCAATCGAGACTGGTGTCGAGATTGTGGGACAAAAGGCTGATATTGATCAGTTCGATTGAGTAGCGGGGTATCCACTGGAACCGAGTCTGATGGCTGAATTACTGGCAAGAAAGACTCCAGGAGGTAACCAATGGCGCTCAGTATTGAGCAGAAAAAAGCAGTAGTTGCCGAAGTGGCCGAAGTGGCCGGCAAGGCGCTTGCCGCTGTTGCTGCAGAGTATCGTGGATTGACCGTTGAGGAAATGACCGAATTACGTGCACAGGCACGTGAAACTGGCGTATTTCTCAAGGTCGCCAAAAATACCCTGGTGCGCAGGGCCATTGAGGGCACTGACTACGAATGCATGCAGGATTCGCTTACAGGACCACTCCTGTTTGCGTTTAGCATGGAAGATCCTGGTGCTGCTGCACGCCTGGTCAAGGATTATTCAAATGACCATAAAAATCTCATAGCGAAGCTTGTTGCTGTCGGTGGGGAGTTGTACGACGCGTCTGAACTGACACGTCTGGCCAGCTTACCGACCTACGATCAGGCTATTGCCATGTTGATGAGCGTGATGAAAGCACCGATCGAGAAATTCGTGCGGACCCTTGCTGAACCTCATACCAAGATGGTTCGGACCGTGGCTGCTGTGCGGGATGCAAAGCAGGCTGCTTAAAAATTTAACCCTTTTATTAATCACACAGTGGGCCCAAGGCCCCTGTAATTGAAAATATGGAGACGACAATGGCCGTTTCAAAAGAAGATATCCTGGAAACAATTTCCGAAATGAGCGTGATGGACGTAGTAGACCTCATCAGTGCCATGGAAGAAAAATTTGGTGTTTCAGCTGTAGCAGCAGTAGCTGTTGCTGCTGGCCCAGCTGGCGGTGAAGCCGCTGAAGTAGTAGAGCAAACCGAGTTTGACGTGTTTATGTCTTCCTTCGGTTCGCTGAAAGTTCCCGTGATCAAGGTGGTACGTGAAATTACCGGCCTGGGCTTGAAAGAAGCCAAGGACCTGGTAGAAAGCGCGCCTGCCAACATCAAGGAAGCTGTTACGAAAGAAGAAGCTGAGGAAGTCGCGAAGAAGCTCGAAGAAGTGGGCGCTTCTGTCGAGGTCAAGTAAATCTTCTTCCCTGATTTACCGAGCTTGAAAGAAGCTGGCTGGGGACCCTGGTCTCCGGCCCGCTTCTGCTTGTATTTCTATGAATTTTGATCGCATATAGGCGGAATCAGAACATGAGTTACTCTTTTACGGAAAAAAAGCGCATTCGCAAAGACTTCGGCAAACGCACCTCCGTGCTCGAAGTGCCTTATTTGCTGGAAACGCAAATCCGCTCCTATCGGGAGTTTTTGCAACTTGAAGTTCCGGCAGATGAAAGGCGTGAACGCGGCCTTCATGGCGCGCTGAAATCGGTATTTCCCATTGTTGCCTATTCAGGTAACGCTGCGCTTGAGTATGTCAGTTACAAGCTGGGTTCGCCTGTCTTCGATGTAAAAGAGTGCAAGTTACGCGGTATGTCCTATGGTGCGCCACTGCGCGTAAAGGTTCGCCTGGTTATTTATGACCGGGAAAGCTCCGCCAAGGTTAAACCGGTTAAATACGTTAAAGAGCAGGAAGTCTATATGGGCGACCTGCCCTTGATGACGAAGACCGGTACGTTCATTGTCAACGGCACGGAACGTGTCATCGTTTCCCAGTTGCATCGTTCTCCTGGTGTGTTTTTCGATCACGACAAGGGCAAGACCCATTCAAGCGGAAAATTGCTGTTTTCAGCCCGGGTCATCCCCTACCGGGGTTCGTGGTTGGATTTTGAATTTGATCCAAAAGATGGCATTTACACACGAATAGATCGCCGCCGAAAATTGCCGGTGACCATCCTGCTTCGTGCTCTGGGAATGAACAACGAAGAAATCCTTAAAACCTTTTTTGAGACCAGTAAAGTAAGTTTGAAGAAATCCGGAGCCAAGCTGGCGCTGATACCGAAGCGTTTGCGCGGTGAAACTGCGTTCTTCGACATCCGCAGCAAAACCGGAAAAATGCTGGTGGCCAGAGGCAAGCGTATTACCGCCCGTCATATCAAATTGATTGAGGAAGCGGGTGTAACTGCACTTGAAGTGCCGGACGAGTATCTGCTGGGAAAAATAATCGCCAATGCGATTGTTGACAAAAAGTCCGGTGAAGTCCTGGCTGAAGCCAATGCTGAATTGACAGAAGAGTTGCTGGAGGCGCTTCGCGAGGCAGGCATCAAGAGCATGAACATACTTCATGTGAATGACCTGGATCATGGCCCATATATTTCCAACACACTGCGGGTTGACCCGACAACAAACGAATTGGAAGCGCTGGTCGACATTTACCGCATGATGCGTCCCGGTGAGCCACCGACCAAAGACGCTGCGCAAAACCTGTTTAGGAACCTGTTCTTCGCTGAGGAGCGTTACGACCTTTCTGCTGTCGGTCGGATGAAGTTCAATCGTCGTGTAGGCAGGTCCGAAATTACGGGCTCTGGGATACTGAATCGTGAAGACATCCTGGCTGTCCTGCATATTCTGATTGACATCCGTAACGGCAAAGGCAGCGTTGATGACATCGATCACCTGGGCAACCGCCGTGTGCGTAGCGTGGGTGAAATGACCGAAAATGTGTTTCGTGTCGGCTTGGTTCGTGTAGAACGGGCTGTCCGCGAACGGCTTTCGGTTGCAGAAAGTGAGGGCTTGTCACCTCAGGAGCTGATCAACGCCAAGCCGGTTGCAGCAGCGGTGAAGGAATTCTTTGGTTCCTCGCAGCTTAGCCAATTTATGGATCAGAACAACCCGCTTTCCGAGGTGACCCACAAACGCCGTGTATCTGCGCTTGGCCCAGGTGGGTTGACGCGCGAACGTGCGGGCTTTGAAGTTCGCGATGTGCATCCGACGCATTACGGCCGTGTTTGCCCGATCGAAACACCAGAAGGTCCGAACATCGGACTGATCAACTCGCTTGCCGTTTACGCCAGGACCAATGATTACGGTTTCCTGGAAACGCCTTACCGGAAAGTGATTAATGGTAAAGCGACTACGGATGTCGAGTACCTGTCCGCCATCGTCGAAGGCGATTTCGTCATTGCCCAGGCAAATGCTGAATTGGACAAGAACGGCAAATTTACCGATGATTTAATAGCCTGTCGTCACCGGGGAGAGTTTTCGCTCAAGGGGCCGTCTGAAATCAATTACATGGACGTATCGCCCAAGCAGATCGTCTCCGTGGCGGCGTCCTTGGTTCCGTTCCTGGAACACGATGATGCCAACCGTGCTTTGATGGGTTCCAATATGCAACGCCAGGCTGTGCCGACACTCAAGGCTGAAAAACCGCTGGTGGGTACCGGGATGGAGCGTGTGGTTGCAACAGATTCCGGTGTCACTGCAGTGGCGAAACGCGGCGGAGTGATCGATCAGGTCGATGCCGGCCGAATCGTTGTGCGCGTCAACGATGATGAGGTTCCGGTTGATGATCCCGGTGTCGATATATATAACCTCACCAAGTATCAGCGCTCGAATCAGAATACCTGCATGAATCAACGCCCGTTGGTGCGTGTAGGCGACATAGTTTCCAGCGGCGACGTACTTGCGGACGGGCCGTCTACTGACCTGGGAGAATTGGCCCTGGGACAGAACATGCTGATCGCGTTCATGCCCTGGAACGGTTACAACTTCGAAGACTCAATCCTGATTTCCGAGCGTGTGCTGGAAGAAGATCGCTACACAACCATCCACATTGAAGAGCTTACGTGTGTGGCGCGCGATACCAAGCTGGGTTCCGAGGAAATTACCGCGGATATTCCCAATGTGGGTGAGCATAACCTCAACAAGCTCGACCAGTCGGGAATTGTGTACATTGGCGCCGAGGTTAGTCCCGGTGACATTCTGGTCGGCAAGATCACGCCCAAGGGTGAAACCCAGTTGACGCCGGAGGAAAAACTTCTGCGGGCTATTTTTGGTGAGAAAGCATCAGACGTGAAGGATACGTCTTTGCGCGTTTCCAGCGGCATGGACGGAACGGTTATTGATGTCCAGGTCTTCACGCGTGATGGTGTGGAAAAAGATGAGCGTGCCAGGTCCATCGAAAAAGAACAGTTACGGCACGTGCGCAAGGATCTGGATGATCAGCTGCGTATTGTGGAAAACATCATCTTCCATCGCCTGGAAAGTTCATTGCTTGGCAAGGTGGCGGACAAGGGCCCCGGAGGATTGAAGAAGGGCAGCAAAATAACCGCCGTATACCTGGCCGACCTGGACCGTGAGGAGTGGTTCAATATTCGCATGCGCACCGATGCCATCAACGAATTGCTGGAGCAGATAGCTGACCAGTTGAAAGAGCAGCGCAAGGAATTCGATGCTCGTTTTGAAGAGAAAAAGGGCAAGATTATCCAGGGTGATGATCTCGCTCCGGGTGTGCTCAAGATGGTCAAGGTCTACGTGGCTGTCCGGCGTCGTATCCAGCCGGGCGATAAAATGGCAGGGCGCCACGGAAACAAAGGTGTGATCTCGATGATTGTGCCGGTTGAAGACATGCCCTACATGGAAGACGGCACACCGATCGATATCGTGTTGAACCCACTTGGCGTTCCTTCTCGAATGAATATTGGCCAGGTGCTGGAAGTTCACCTGGGCTGGGCTGCCAAAGGCCTGGGTCATCGCATCAGTGAAATACTGGAGCAAAAAGCCCCGGTTACCAAGCTGCGTAAATTCCTGGGTGAAATCTATAACAGCGATCTCAAAGGCCGGGTCGACATGGCTGAATTCTCAGATGACGAGGTTCTGACCATGGCGAAAAACCTTGAGGATGGCGTGCCGATGGCAACACCGGTGTTTGATGGTGCCAATGAAAAGGAAATCAAGACCTTGTTGCGCCTTGCCCAGTTGCCGGAAAGCGGACAAACCACCCTTATTGATGGCCTTACGGGCGATCCTTTTGAGAGACAGGTAACGGTTGGTTACATGTACATGTTGAAACTCAACCACCTGGTTGACGACAAGATGCATGCCCGATCTACAGGACCGTACAGCCTGGTTACACAGCAGCCCCTGGGCGGCAAAGCGCAGTTCGGCGGCCAGCGTTTCGGTGAGATGGAGGTCTGGGCGCTGGAAGCGTATGGCGCAGCTTATACCTTGCAGGAAATGCTGACCGTCAAGTCTGACGACGTCGCCGGTCGTAACCAGATGTACAAAAACATCGTAGATGGCAACCACCAGATGGCAGCAGGTATGCCTGAATCATTTAATGTGCTTGTGAAAGAAATCCGTTCACTGGCCATCAACATCGAACTTGAAGAAACCCCGTAGGAGGAGATGGGCAATGAGAGACTTACTCAATCTCTATGGAAGACAGCGCCAGCCGCTTGATTTTGACATAATACGTATTGGCCTTGCGCCACCTGACCTGATTCGTTCCTGGTCTTTTGGCGAAGTCAAGAAGCCGGAAACAATCAACTACCGTACGTTCAAACCTGAGCGTGATGGTTTGTTCTGCGCCGCCATATTTGGCCCGGTGAAGGATTACGAGTGCCTTTGCGGCAAATACAAACGTATGAAGCACCGCGGTGTGGTTTGTGAAAAATGTGGCACCGAGGTCACACTGACCAAGGTTCGTCGCGAGCGCATGGCTCATATCGAATTGGCCAGCCCGGTGGCGCATATCTGGTTTTTGAAGTCACTGCCATCGCGAATCGGCCTGATGCTGGATATGACCCTGCGTGACATCGAGAGGATTCTCTATTTTGAGTCTTATGTTGTCCTCAATGCAGGAATGACCACGTTGGAACGAGGCCAGCTTCTCACCGATGAGCAATACCTGGATACGATGGAGGAGTGGGGTGACGAATTCGACGCCAAGATGGGCGCGGAAGCCATTCTTGACCTGCTGAAGGAAATCGACCTCAAAGAACAAGCCGTTCGCTTGCGTGAAGAAGTCGGGGCGACGCGTTCCGTAACCAAGCTCAAGCGCTTGTCCAAGCGTCTCAAACTGGTCGAAGGTTTCCTGGAATCCGGAAACCGTCCTGAATACATGATCCTGACGGTGCTGCCGGTTTTGCCCCCGGATCTTCGCCCGTTGGTACCGCTGGATGGCGGGCGTTTCGCCACCTCTGACCTGAATGATCTTTACCGCCGTGCGATCAATCGCAATAATCGTCTGAAGCGCCTGCTCGAGCTCAATGCGCCGGATATCATCGTGCGTAACGAAAAGCGCATGTTGCAGGAAGCCGTCGATGCGTTGCTGGACAATGGTCGACGGGGTCGTGCGATTACGGGTACGAACAAGCGTCCTTTGAAATCCCTGGCTGATATGATCAAGGGCAAGCAGGGACGTTTCCGGCAGAATCTGTTGGGTAAACGAGTCGACTATTCAGGTCGTTCCGTTATCGTGGTGGGGCCAAAACTCAGGCTGCATGAATGCGGTTTACCCAAGAAAATGGCACTGGAATTATTCAAGCCGTTTATTTTCAGCAAATTGCAACGGCGGGGTATGGCTGCGACCATCAAAGCTGCCAAGAAGCTGGTCGAGTCAGAACGGCCCGAGGTGTGGGATATCCTTTCAGAAGTGATTCGTGAACACCCGGTTCTGCTGAACCGGGCGCCGACTTTGCACAGGCTGGGTATCCAGGCATTTGAACCGGTACTGATCGAGGGCAAGGCCATTCAGCTTCATCCCCTGGTGTGCACCGCGTTTAATGCTGACTTTGACGGTGACCAGATGGCGGTTCATATTCCGCTGTCAATTGAAGCTCAGCTGGAAGCCCGCGCGTTGATGATGTCAACCAACAACATCCTGTCACCGGCCAATGGTGAGCCCATCATTGTTCCGACCCAGGATGTCGTCCTTGGCCTGTATTACATGACCCGCCAACTGGCAGGTTCCAAAGGTGAGGGTATGTACTTCAGCGATATTGACGAGGTGCATCGGGCGTTTGAAAACAAAGCAGTTCAACTGCATGCGAGCATCAAGGTTCGCATTGATGAAATCATCATTTCAGAACACGGTGATGAGCGTCATGAGACCAGCCTGGTGAAAACCACGGTAGGCCGTGCCCTGTTGGCAGAAATCCGCCCCAATGGCATGCCGTTCCATATGTTGAACGAGACCTTGAAAAAGAAGCAGATCTCCGGTTTGATCAATTCCTGTTACCGTCGCCTTGGTTTGAAAAAGACCGTGGTGTTCGCAGACAAGTTGATGTATACCGGCTTCCATTACGCCACATTGGCTGGCGTATCCATCGGAATTGACGACCTGATAGTACCGAAAGACAAAAAGAAAATTCTCGCAGCGGCCGAGTTAGAAGTTCTGGAGATTCAGAATCAGTATGTTTCTGGACTGGTGACTTCCGGAGAGCGCTACAACAAGGTCGTTGACATCTGGTCGCGCACCAACGAACGAGTTGCCCGCGCCATGATGCTGGGTATGGGCAAGCACATTGTTGTGGACAGTCAAGGGAACAAAGTGGAAGAAGATTCCATGAATTCTATTTTCATCATGGCCGATTCAGGCGCTCGTGGTTCTGCAGCGCAGATCAGGCAGTTAGCTGGCATGAGAGGGCTGATGGCCAAGCCGGACGGGTCCATTATCGAAACGCCGATCACGGCCAATTTCCGTGAGGGCCTGGACGTGCTGCAGTACTTTATTTCCACTCATGGTGCACGCAAGGGTTTGGCTGATACGGCACTGAAGACCGCCAACTCGGGATACCTGACACGACGCCTGGTGGATGTTGCGCAGGATCTGGTCACCACAGAAGTTGATTGCAAGACAGAGCGCGGTGTGACCATGCACCCGATCGTTGAAGGTGGTGATGTTGTCGAGCCGTTGCGCGATCGCGTTCTGGGTCGAATGGTGGCGGAAGATATCCTCAAGCCGGGCACCGAGGAAGTATTGATTACCCGCAACACGCTGCTCGATGAACGGCAGGTTGAAGAATTGGAAGATGCCGGTGTCGATAACGTGTTGGTGCGTTCCACGATCACCTGTGAAACACGGCATGGTGTTTGCACGTATTGCTACGGCCGTGACCTGGCGCGTGGTCACCTGGTCAACATCGGCGAGGCGGTCGGCGTGATCGCGGCCCAATCTATTGGCGAACCGGGTACCCAGTTGACGATGCGCACCTTCCACATCGGTGGCGCGGCTTCACGTGATGCTGCCGTGGATCATATCCAGGTTAAATCCAGCGGATCAGTCCGCCTGCATAACATGAAGACGGTTGTAAACGCAGACAAGAAACTGGTCGCTGTTTCAAGATCGGGTGAATTGTCGGTAATCGATGAGCACGGGCGGGAACGTGAACGTTACAAGGTTCCCTATGGTGCAATTATTTCGGTACGCGATGGAAAAGCCGTTAAAGCCGGTTATGTGGCAGCCAACTGGGATCCACATACACATCCAATCGTGACTGAAGTTGCAGGAACAGTTAAGTTTCACGAAATCATCGACAGCGTTACGGTCAACGAAGTTGTTGATGAGGTCACAGGCCTGACCAGCCTGATCGTGACCGACCCCAAACAGCGTGGCGCGGAAGGTAAGGATTTGCGTCCAATGATCAGCCTGGTGAACAGGAAGGGCAAGGAGCTGTACCTCGCCGGAACGGAAATTCCAGCTCACTACTTCCTGCAGGCGGGTTCTATCGTGCAAATGCGGGATGGCCAGAATGTGAAGGTGGGTGACGTGCTGGCACGTATTCCTCAGGAATCATCGAAAACAAGAGACATCACCGGTGGTCTGCCCCGGGTTGCTGATTTGTTCGAAGCGCGCAAGCCGAAAGAAGCCTCCATCCTGGCTGAAGTTTCCGGCATTGTCAGTTTTGGCAAGGACACCAAGGGTAAGCAACGCCTGGTGATCACGCAGGATGATGGCGAGCATTACGAAGAATTGATTCCAAAGTGGCGTCACGTCATTGTTTTTGAGGGTGAGCGTGTTGAGAAGGGCGAAACCATCGTCATTGGCGAACCGGATCCGCATGACATACTGCGGCTTCTGGGCGTGGAAGCACTGGATGATTATCTGGTGAAAGAAATTCAGGATGTCTATCGCTTGCAGGGTGTGAAAATCAACGACAAGCAGATCGAAGTCATTGTTCGCCAGATGTTGCGAAAGGTTGAAGTGAAAGACCCTGGCGACACGAAGTTTTTACGCGGTGAACAGCTCGATATTTTCCGTCTTCGGGACGAAAATATTGCGATTGAAAAGGATGGCCGTCGCCCGGCTGAGTACCAGAGAATCCTTCTGGGCATCACCAAGGCATCGCTGGCTACAGAATCCTTCATTTCAGCAGCGTCATTCCAGGAAACCACAAGGGTTCTGACCGAGGCCGCAGTACGTGGTACAACGGATCATCTGCGTGGCCTGAAAGAAAATGTCATCGTCGGTCGATTGATTCCAGCAGGTACCGGTATGGCTTATCACAAGGCACGCAAGCGCCCGGCTAAAGAAGAACCTGGAATTGACCTGGCCGCTCTCGCTACTGCTATTGCAGCTGAAGAATTTGCCAATTTGGACAAGGAAGCTGAGAAAAGCGGGTCAAAATAGTAGCAATCCAGAAAAAGACGAGCTTGTGATCTTTAGCTGAGTCGGCCGCTGGTTAAAAAATATCAGTCCTGGGTATTGTCAGATGGAGTGAACCCTGTCATAATTGCTCGGCTAAGACAACTGAACCCCTCCCGAAGGAGGGCCGTGCGGTAAAAAGACCGTTACGGAGAGCCGATGTCGCCGGCGCGTGGGCCGGACTCAACGGCGCCCAATCCCGGGCAATACACTGCGGGGTTGGGCGTTTGGCATTATCTGAAAAGGGCATTTTTTTTATGCCTTTTTGGCAACCGGGAATTGTCCGCTCGCAATTTTATTTTTACGAGCCGGAAATCCGGCAAAGAAGACTTTGGGACAGGAAAAAATATGGTGACGATCAACCAACTCGTACGCAAGCCGCGAAAAAATAAACCGTACAAGAGCAATGTACCTGCGCTGGAAGGTTGTCCGCAAAAACGCGGCGTTTGTACACGTGTTTACACGACAACGCCAAAGAAGCCGAATTCTGCATTGCGCAAGGTTGCGCGTGTGCGCCTGACTAACGGTTATGAAGTAACCAGTTACATCGGTGGGGAAGGGCACAATTTGCAGGAACACAGCGTGGTATTGATTCGCGGTGGCCGGGTAAAGGATTTACCTGGTGTCCGCTATCACACTATTCGGGGAAGCCTTGATACAGCAGGTGTAAGCGATCGCCGGCAAGGTCGTTCCAAGTATGGTACCAAGCGACCCAAAAACTGATTATTACTGAAACACAATAACGGAAAGAGAAATGTCCAGAAAGCATTCAAATTTCTCCAGAGAAATTCTGCCTGATCCAAAATTTGGAAGCGAAATGATAACGCGCTTCGTCAACATGGTCATGGTGAGTGGCAAGAAATCAGTAGCTGAAAGAATAGTCTACGGAGCCATCGAAACCATCAGCGAAAAGAATAAAAGCGCTGAGCCTGTTGAATTGGTCGAAAAGGCACTCGAGAACGTCAGCCCGATGGTGGAAGTAAAATCCCGCCGCGTTGGTGGTGCGACATACCAGGTGCCAGTGGAAGTACGGCCCAAGCGTCGCCAGACACTGGCCATGCGCTGGATCATTGATGCCGCGCGTAAGCGGGGCGAAAAGAATATGCCCGGTCGGCTGGCAGGTGAATTGCTGGATGCAGTAGAGCAGCGCGGTTCCGCAGTCAAGAAGCGTGAAGACACACATAGAATGGCCGAAGCCAACAAGGCATTTGCCCATTACCGCTGGTAATAAATACCCGTTTTTATACAGATTTTATCGAGGAATAGAAAGTGGCCCGTACTACGCCCATTGAACGGTATCGCAACATCGGCATCATGGCTCATATTGATGCCGGTAAGACGACTACCACCGAACGTATCCTGTTCTACACCGGTGTTTCGCACAAGATCGGTGAAGTTCATGATGGCAACGCCACCATGGACTGGATGGAGCAGGAGCAGGAGCGTGGTATCACGATTACGTCTGCCGCTACCACCTGTTTTTGGAATGGCATGGATCAGCAGTTTTCGGAACACCGTATCAACATCATTGACACACCGGGTCACGTCGATTTCACCATCGAGGTGGAACGTTCCTTACGCGTGTTGGATGGTGCAGTAGCTGTGTTCTGTGCAGTTGGTGGCGTTCAGCCCCAGTCTGAAACCGTATGGCGGCAGGCTACACGTTATAACGTCCCACGTGTCTGTTTCATCAACAAGATGGATCGCACCGGCGCAGATTTTGAGCGCGTGGTCAGCCAGATCAAGGAACGCCTGGGTGCACGCCCGGTGCCGGTTCAGCTGCCGATCGGCGCTGAAGAAGATTTTGTAGGCGTAATCGACCTGGTCCGGATGAAGGCCATTTACTGGGATACTGAAAACCAGGGTACGACTTACGAAGCGCGTGAAATACCCGCTGAACTCCTGCCTGCAGCAGAGTCTGCTCGTGAATTCATGATAGAGGCTGCAGCCGAAGCATCTGAAGAATTAATGGATACCTACCTCGAAAGTGGTGAGTTGACTAATGCGCAGATTGTTGAAGGTCTGCGAAAAGGCACCGTGGCGAACGACATTGTTCCCTGTCTTTGCGGTTCCGCATTCAAGAACAAGGGCGTCCAGGCTCTGCTTGATGCCATTATTACTCTGATGCCATCCCCCAAGGATGTTCCGCCCATCACCGGCATTAAAGAAGACGAAACCGAGGGCGTGCGTTACAGTTCAGATGATGAGCCTTTTGCAGCGCTTGCATTCAAGATTGCCACCGACCCGTATGTCGGCACTTTGACATTCTTCCGGGTATATTCCGGTGTCCTCAATTCGGGTGACACGGTTTTAAACGCGGCCAGGGGCAAAAAAGAACGGTTTGGTCGAATTTTGCAGATGCACGCGAACTCGCGTGACGAGATCAAAGAAGTTCGCGCCGGTGATATTGCCGCTGCAGTGGGCTTGAAGGACGTCACAACCGGAGACACTTTGTGTGCCTTGAATGACGTCATCACACTGGAACGTATGGAGTTCCCCGATCCGGTTATATCGGTCGCGGTTGAACCCAGAACCAAGGCCGACCAGGAAAAAATGGGCGTTGCATTGTCCAAACTGGCCCAGGAAGACCCTTCATTTCGTGTTCACACGGATGAAGATTCCGGTCAGACCATTATTTCCGGTATGGGTGAGTTGCATCTCGACATCATCGTTGAGCGCATGAAACGCGAGTTCAAAGTGGAAGCCAATGTGGGCCGCCCGCAGGTCGCTTACCGCGAAACGATCCGTAAGAGTGTCGAGGCGGAAGGTAAGTTTGTGCGCCAGACCGGCGGTCGCGGCCAGTATGGTCACGTCAAAATCAGACTGGAGCCAAACGGCAAAGGCGAAGGTTACGAGTTCGAAAACGCAATTACTGGCGGTGTCGTTCCGCGTGAATACATCAATTCGGTCAACAAGGGAATCGTAGAACAGATGACCAATGGTGTGATTGCGGGTTACCCCGTGGTAGATGCCAAGGTGACATTATTTGACGGTTCCTATCATGAGGTCGATTCGTCTGAAATGGCCTTTAAGGTTGCCGGCTCCATGGCATTCAGGAGTGCGGCGCTTATCGCTGATCCGGTGCTGCTTGAACCCATGATGAAGGTTGAAGTCGTGACGCCTGAAGATTACATGGGCGAGGTAATGGGTGACCTGACACGCCGTCGCGGTATTTTGCAGGGTATGGAAGACAGCCCGGCCGGCAAGATGATTAATGCACATGTTCCGCTTTCGGAAATGTTTGGTTATGCCACTGATCTGAGGTCCCAGACCCAGGGTCGCGCGACATACACCATGGAGTTTGACCACTACGCCGAAGCACCGGTTAGTGTTGCAGAAAAAATTATCAAGAAAACCGCCTGAGCACGGAAAATTATTTTTGGGGCTCGTTGCAAGGAAAATAAACAGAGGATCGACTCATGGCCAAAGAGAAATTTCAACGAACAAAACCGCATGTCAACGTGGGCACGATTGGTCATGTTGATCACGGCAAGACGACGCTGACGGCGGCGATGACGAAGGTGTGTGCTGAAGCACGTGGTGGTGACTTCACGGCCTACGATCAGATTGACAACGCACCGGAAGAGCGTGAGCGCGGTATTACGATTGCCACGGCGCACGTGGAATACGAGTCTGAAAACCGCCATTACGCCCATGTGGATTGTCCGGGACATGCCGATTACGTGAAGAACATGATTACCGGTGCGGCGCAGATGGACGCAGCGATCCTGGTGGTATCAGCGGCCGACGGCCCGATGCCACAGACCCGCGAGCACATCCTGCTGGCGCGCCAGGTGGGTGTTCCTTACATCCTGGTGTACATGAACAAGGCCGACCAGGTTGACGATGACGAGTTGCTGGAACTGGTGGAGATGGAAGTGCGTGAGCTGTTGAGCTCCTACGATTTCCCGGGTGATGACACACCGGTCATAACCGGTTCTGCTCTCAAAGCACTGGAAGGCGACGAGTCGGACATGGGTGTGCCGTCTATTAACAGGCTGATTGAAGAGATGGATTCGTACATTCCGCTGCCGGAGCGTGATTTGGACAAGCCGTTTCTGCTGCCGATCGAGGACGTGTTTTCGATCTCCGGCCGTGGCACGGTGGTGACGGGGCGAGTGGACCGCGGCATCGTCAAGGTGGGCGAGGAAGTAGAGATTGTCGGCATCAAGGAAACAATCAAGACCACCTGTACGGGTGTAGAGATGTTCCGCAAGTTGCTGGATGAAGGACGTGCGGGCGACAACGTAGGTGTATTGTTGCGCGGAACCAAGCGCGATGAAGTGGAGCGTGGCCAGGTACTGGCGCACGTGGGCACGATTACACCGCATACGAAATTTGAGGCAGAGGTCTACATTCTGTCGAAAGAAGAAGGTGGGCGGCACACGCCATTCTTCAAGGGTTACCGGCCGCAGTTTTACTTCCGTACGACGGATGTAACGGGCGCGGTTGAATTGCCTGAAGGAGTGGAGATGGTGATGCCGGGAGACAACGTGCAGATGCAGGTGACATTGATTGCACCGATCGCGATGGAAGCGGGTCTGCGTTTTGCGATACGCGAAGGCGGACGGACGGTTGGCGCCGGTGTGGTTGCCAAGATCCACGAGTAAAAGCGAGTAAAGAAAATGGCTGAACAGAGAATCCGTATCCGGTTGAAGGCTTTTGATCATCGTTTGATCGATCGCTCTGCATCCGAAATCGTGGAAACCGCTAAAAGAACCGGCGCCCAGGTACTGGGTCCGATTCCCTTGCCCACCCGGATCGAACGGCACACGGTGCTGATCTCTCCGCATGTGAACAAGGATGCGCGGGACCAGTATGAGACACGTACCCACAAGCGTCTGATGGATATCATAGATCCCACTGACAAAACCGTGGATGCACTGATGAAACTGGACCTGGCCGCTGGAGTAGACGTACAGATCAAGTTGTACTGATTTGTAATTCTGTTTCAGGCGATTTTAAACGTACATACCCGATATAGGGCAAAGCAATGAAGATTGGATTAGTTGGACGCAAACGGGGTATGACCCGCATATTTACCGAGGACGGCAGGAGTTTACCCGTCACGGTAATCGAGGTTAAGCCGAATCGCGTAACTCAAATTAAGAGCGAAGAGGTTGACGGATACCGTTCCGTGCAGGTCACGGCGGGAAGTCGCCGCGCCAGTCTGGTGAATAAGCCGGAAGCGGGTCACTTCGCCAAATCCGGCGTTGAAGCCGGCGAGGGGCTGTGGGAATTGCGACTCGCCGATGGTGAAGGTGAAGATCTGGAAACCGGCTCTGAATTGAAAGTGGATATGTTTGAAGCCGGTGAAATGGTGGATGTGACCGGCACGAGCAAGGGCAAAGGTTTTGCCGGTGTCATCAAGCGACATAATTTCGCCATGCAGGATGCTACTCACGGAAACTCATTAGCGCACAGGGCACCTGGTTCTATTGGCCAGTGTCAAACCCCGGGCCGGGTATTCAAAGGCAAGAAAATGGCCGGGCATATGGGCGTTGAAAGAGTAACGACGCAAAACCTGGAAGTCGTAAAGGTGGATGCGGAACGTAACTTGATTCTTATCAAGGGCGCGGTTCCCGGTGCGGCTGGCGGTATCGTGATGATCCGTCCTTCTGTGAAGATAGTTCAATAAGATGGGTCTTCAAAAAGGTTTGATGGAGAAATAACGATGCAACTCGCAGTAACAGGTGGCAAAAAGATCAAGGTATCTGACGCCACATTTGGCCGGGAATTCTCAGAAGCGCTGGTACACCAGGTGGTCACGGCGTATCTGGCAGGAGCGCGTGCCGGCACCAAGGCACAGAAAAACCGTGCGGCAGCCAGTGGCGGCGGCAGGAAGCCCTGGCGCCAGAAAGGTACCGGACGGGCCAGAGCCGGCACTATCCGCAGCCCGATTTGGCGTGGTGGCGGTAAGACTTTTGCCGCCACTCCCAGGGATCATTCCCAGAAAGTGAACCGGAAAATGTATCGTGGTGCACTGCAGGCGATCTTTTCTGAACTGGTGCGCCAGGACCGTTTGATCGTGGTTGATTCAATGGATCTTGCAGAGCCAAAAACCAGGGAATTACTAGCCAGGTTAACGGAGTTGGGTGTGGAGAAGTGCCTGATTGTGACCACCGAGTCGAATGAGAATTTGCACCTGGCCTCACGCAATATTCCGGGGGTGTATCTGCTGGATGTTCAGGGCATTGACCCGGTCAGTCTGGTAGCTGCTGAAAAAGTGATCGCGACTGTTGATGCAGTCAAGAAGATCCAGGAGTGGCTGGGATGAGTAAGGACCGTTTATACCAGGTTTTATTGAGCCCTCGTGTTACGGAAAAAACAACGCGGGTCGGTGAGCAAAGCAACCAGTACGTTTTCCGTGTGATCAAGGATGCGAATAAGTCCGAAGTCAGGGGTGCGGTTGAAATGCTGTTTGACGTCAACGTTGAGTCAGTTCGCATTGTAAACGTCAAGGGTAAGAGCAAGTCATTCCGGCAGCGCATGGGAAAACGCAGCGACTGGAAAAAGGCTTATGTTCGTGTGCAGGAAGGTCAGGTCATCGATCTCCTGGGCAGTGAATCAGCTTAATTAATTGAGCATTGAGAAAAGAGCTTTAGGAACTATTAGTCATGGCAATCGTTAAAGCAAAACCAACATCGCCAGGACGTCGTGGAGTCGTCCAGGTCAAGCATTCCCACCTGCATAAAGGTTCGGGGTATGCCGGCCTGCTCGAAAAGAAATCTAAAACCGGTGGTCGTAACAACACCGGCCGGATAACCACGCGTCATCGCGGTGGCGGACACAAACAACATTACCGCGTGATTGATTTCAAGCGGGACAAGGATGGCATCACCGGAACCATCGAGCGGATTGAATACGATCCAAATCGCACCGCACACATTGCGTTGGTGCTCTATGGCGATGGTGAGCGGCGTTACATTATTGCGCCCAAGGGCCTGCGTGCCGGTGACAAGGTGGTCAGTGGCCGTGAAGCAAGCATCAAGCCGGGTAACTGCTTGCCGCTTCGCAACATGCCCATGGGTTCCATTGTTCATTGCGTTGAGATGAAACCCGGTAAGGGCGCACAACTGGCTCGCAGCGCCGGCGCTGCAGTGCAGTTGGTTGCCCGCGAAGGTCAGTACGCAACCTTGAGGCTTCGTTCCGGTGAAATGCGTAAAGTGCTTTCCCGGTGTCGTGCGACGATTGGTGAAGTTTCAAACTCCGAGCACAATCTGGAGAAGCTGGGTAAAGCCGGCGCCAAGCGCTGGAGAGGTGTTCGCCCGACCGTTCGTGGTGTTGCCATGAACCCGGTAGATCACCCGCATGGTGGTGGTGAAGGGCGTACGTCCGGCGGACGTCACCCGGTTACCCCGTGGGGTGTCCCGACCAAGGGATACAAAACCCGTAAGAACAAGACTACGGACAAGTTTATTGTTCGTAAGCGTTCAGGCAAATAACAGGTACTGCTATGCCACGTTCGATTAAAAAAGGACCGTTCATCGACCATCACCTGATGAAAAAGGTGACCGATGCCATTGCGACCAACAACAAGCGACCGATCAAGACCTGGTCACGCCGTTCCATGATCCTTCCGGACATGGTCGGTCTGACCATCGCGGTACATAATGGACGCCAGCATGTTCCGATTCTGATCAATGACCAGATGATCGGGCACAAGTTGGGTGAATTCGCGCCAACCCGGACCTTCAGGGGTCACGCGGCTGGCCGCAAGACAAAATAGGTGTTGATATGCAAGCGACTGCAAGATTGAAAAACGCGCGCATTTCGGCGCAGAAAGTACGGCTGGTTGCTGACCAGATCCGGGGGATGCCGGTCGAAGCGGCGGAACAGCTCCTGACTTTCAGCACCAAGAAAGCCGCACACATTGTAAAAAAGGTTCTTTTGTCTGCCATTGCCAATGCAGAGCATAACGATGGTGCTGATATCGATGAACTGAAAGTGGCTACGATCATGATTGATGAAGGTCCGACCTTCAAACGTGGACGCGCCAGGGCTAAAGGCCGTGGCACACGGATACTGAAACGCAACAGTCACATTACTGTGACCGTCGCCGATGAAAATACGAGGCAAGACTAATGGGCCAAAAGGTACATCCAATAGGTTTTAGGCTGGGGATTGCCAAGGACTGGAATTCGACCTGGTTTGCTGAAAAGGGCGAATATGCCGAACTGCTGATCAATGATCTGGAGGTTCGGGAGTTTCTGCAGAAACGCCTGGCGCAGGCTGCTGTAAGCAGGATCCAGATTGAACGCCCGGCCAAGTCGGCGCGTATCACAATTCATACGGCACGTCCGGGTATTGTGATTGGAAAAAAAGGCGAAGACATTGAACGTCTGCGCCGCGATGTAACCGCATTGATGGGTGTACCCACGCACATTACGGTTGCTGAGATTCGCAAGCCCGAATTGGACGCGAAGCTGGTTGCCGAAGGTATCGCTCAACAGTTGGAGCGCCGGATCATGTTTCGCCGCGCCATGAAGCGAGCGGTTGGTAATTCCATGCGCCTGGGTGCGCTGGGGATCAAGGTGTTGGTATCGGGTCGCCTGAACGGTGCGGATATTGCCCGCAACGAATGGTATCGAGAAGGCCGTGTGCCTCTGCATACCCTGCGTGCTGATGTCGATTATGGTTTTGTAGAAGCAAAAACAACATACGGTGTTCTTGGCGTGAAAGTCTGGATTTACAAAGGTGAAGTCCACGACCTTTACGGTACAAGTACTGAGAACAAGCGCAACCCGGCGGTTGCCAGTTAGTGTTAAGTATATTTGGAGATTGAACGATGCTGCAGCCAAAACGCACAAAATTCAGAAAGCAGCAGAAAGGCCGTAATCGGGGCCTGGCGCATGTAGGTAATCGCGTCAGCTTTGGTGAGTTTGGCCTGAAAGCAACCACGCGTGGATTTGTTACTGCCCGTCAGATCGAAGCAGCGCGCCGCGCCATTACCCGCTACGTTAAGCGTGGAGGCAAGCTCTGGATTCGTATTTATCCGGATAAGCCAATCTGCAAAAAGCCCGTAGAAGTTCGTATGGGTAAGGGTAAAGGAAATGTTGAATACTGGGTGGCACCCATTCAGCCAGGTCGTGTGATGTATGAAATCCAGGGTGTGACAGAAGATGCCGCCCGCGAAGCATTTCGCCTGGCAGCCAGGAAACTGGCGGTTAAAACCACCTTCGTCAAGAGGTCTGTGCTGTGATGATTGCGCAAGATTTAAGAGTCAAGAACGAAAACGAACTGCGTGAAGAACTCACCGGGCTGCTCCAGGAGCAGTTCAATTTGAGAATGCAGCAGGGAACGGCACAGTTGCCGACACCCCATGATTTGCGGCGTGTACGCCGTGATATCGCGCGGATCAGGACTGTCCTGAATGAGAAAAAGAGAGCAGGTGAAGCGTCATGAGCACGACTGAAGCAGTTAAACGCACCAAGGTTGGACGGGTAGTCAGTGACAAGGCTGACAAGACCGTCACCGTGAAGCTGGAACGCCAGGTAAAGCACCCGCTGTACGGTAAGTACATCAAGCGGTCCACCAAGGTTCACGCACATGACGAGGACAACAGTTGTGGGGAAGGTGACCTGGTGAAGATTACAGAATGTCGCCCGCTTTCCAAGACAAAAAGCTGGCGTGTAGTGGAAATTATGGAGCGTGCCAAGTAAGGCCCGGGGCCTTGCGGAGTGCGTAGCAGAGGACAGAAAAAATGATTCAGATGCAAAGCATGCTTTCAGCCGCAGACAACAGTGGTGCACGCCGGGTTATGTGCATCAAGGTGCTGGGTGGTTCCAAGCGGCGTTATGCCCGCATTGGTGACGTGATCAAAGTCACCGTAAAAGAAGCTATTCCACGCGGCAAAGTAAAAAAGGGTGAGGTTTATAACGCAGTTGTCGTGCGGACTCGCTCGGGGGTTCGTCGTGCTGATGGCTCGTTGATCCGCTTTGACGGCAACGCAGCCGTGTTACTGGATGCCAAGTATGAGCCCATCGGGACCCGAATTTTTGGCCCCGTGACTCGGGAATTAAGAACAGAAAAGTTCATGAAGATTGTCTCGCTTGCACCCGAAGTGCTGTGAGTGAGAGAGGCTAAGGAAATGAAACGAATTCATAAAGGTGACGAGGTCATTGTGACTGCAGGTCGCAGCAAAGGTCGGCGGGGGCACGTACTTCGCGTCGTCAGCGATGAAAAGCTCCTGGTGGAAAACGTAAACATGGTGAAAAAACACCAGAAGCCCAATCCTGGAATGAACCAGGCCGGTGGCATCATTGAGAAAGAATCACCGATCCATGTTTCCAACGTAGCCATGTTCAACCCGGCAACGGGTAAGGCAGACCGCGTATGGTTTAAATCGCTCAAAGATGGTAAAAAAGTGCGGATTTTCAAATCGACCGGCGAAGCCGTCGATATTTAAGGATTTTCAGATGTCCAGACTACAGACATATTACAAAGAGACCGTGGTACCGCAGCTGATGGAAAAATTCAGCTACAGCAATATCATGGAAGTGCCGAAAATAACCAAGATCTGCCTGAACATGGGTGTTGGCGAGGCGGTTAACGACAAGAAAGTCATGGCCCGGGCCGTCGCAGATATGACGGCGATTGCAGGTCAGAAACCGGTTGTCCGCCTGGCGCGTAAATCAGTAGCCAGTTTCAAAATCCGTGATGGCTGGCCGGTCGGCTGCAAGGTAACCTTGCGCCGGGAACGCATGTACGAATTTATGGACAGGCTGGTTAGTATCGCTATACCCCGTGTCCGAGATTTTCGCGGTTTGAACCGCAAGTCTTTTGACGGGCGGGGCAACTACAGCATGGGCGTGAAGGAACAAATCATGTTTCCGGAAATAGACTTCGATCAGATCGACGTCATTCGGGGCATGGATATCACCATCGCCACCACGGCTAAAAACGACGAGGAGGCGCTGGCGCTACTGCAGGCCTTCAACTTCCCGTTCAAGGAAAAGTAAGGAATAACGATGGCAAAAGTATCGATGATCAATCGCGAAAAAAAACGCACCAAGCTGGTAGCAAAGTACGCTGACAAGCGTGCAGCGCTCAAGGCTATTATTATCAAGCCGGATGTCAGCTTTGAAGAACAGCAGGACGCCATATTCCGCTTGCAGAAGCTGCCCCGCGATTCAAGCCCGGTGCGGCAGCGTAATCGTTGCGCCATTACCGGTCGCCCGCGCGGTTTCTATCGCAGATTCGGGCTGGGCCGTAACAAATTACGTGAAGCTGCAATGCGCGGTGATGTACCGGGCCTTAGAAAGGCCAGCTGGTAAAGAGGAATTAAGCAAATGAGTATGAGTGATCCCATTGCAGACATGCTGACGCGTATACGCAACGCCCAGGCGGTGCAGAAAACGACGGTAAATATCCCTGGCTCCAAGGTCAAGACGGGTATTGTTGCTGTGCTGAAAGACGAAGGCTATATAGCTGACTTCCGTAATTCGGAAGCTGACGGCAGAGTCACGCTTGAAGTCACGCTCAAGTATTTTAAGGGTAAGGGCGTGATTGAAACATTGAAACGCGTCAGCCGTCCCGGCCTGCGACAGTATCGGGGCAAAGATGAGTTGCCAAAGATTTTGAATGGTCTGGGAATGGTCGTGGTCAGCACATCAAAAGGCATTATGACGGATGCCCAGGCTCGCGCTGCAGGACAGGGTGGTGAAATCCTGTGCTTCGTAACGTGATAGTGGGGAGAAAGATATGTCACGCATAGCAAAAGCCCCGATTGAGTTGCCGTCAGGAGTTGAAATCAAGATTCAAGGCAGTCAGGTCAATGTAAAAGGTCCCAAAGGAAACATGGCGCTGCAGCTGCATTCAGCAATCAGCCTCGAACAGGACGGCAAGGTGATCAGTGTGAAGCACGCCACTGATTCTGATATTCCGATGGCCGGAACATTCCGCTCCCTGGTTAACAACATGGTTATTGGTGTTACTGAAGGGTTTGAGAAAAAACTGACACTGGTGGGTATTGGTTACCGCGCGCAGATGCAGGGCAACAAACTCACACTGGCGCTGGGATTTTCCCATCCGGTTGTATATAACGCACCTGAAGGCGTAACCATTGAAGCCCCAAGCCAGACCGAGTTGATCATCAAGGGCTGTGACAAGCAGAAGGTTGGCCAGGTTGCTGCGGAAATTCGCTCATTCAGGCCACCGGAGCCTTACAAGGGCAAGGGTGTTCGTTATACCGATGAGCGTGTGGTGCGCAAGGAAGCCAAGAAGGCTTGATTTAAAACAATTCGCTTAAGCACAATTCGGCCAGGCAAGATTTGGCTGCGTAGAATTCGAGGAAATAGAGATGGACAAGAAAAAGGCAGCACGTTTGCGTAGGGCAAAAAAGGCCCGTGCGCATATCCGCCGCCTGGGCATGGCCCGGCTTACGGTCCACCGTAGCGGACGGCATATATATGCCCAGGTCATCAGCCCGGAAGGGGGAACCGTCATTGCTGCTGCATCAACATTGCAGAAAGACATAAAGGCGGAACTGAAAGGGACGAACAATAAAGAAGCTGCAATTGCCGTTGGCAAGGCCGTTGCAGAACGTGCAGTGGAGGCCGGGGTAAAGGATGTAGCTTTTGATCGTTCCGGGTTCCGCTATCACGGGCGAATCAAAGAACTGGCGGATGCCGCACGAGAAGTCGGGCTTAAATTTTGACGGAAAACAGGTTTTGACGGAAAACAGGTTTTGACGGAAAACAGGTTTTGACGGAAAACAGGTTTAACAGAAAAATGGCTTGTGACGGAAATCAGACGAATTCAGGTCAGGAAATGACCAGCAGATACAGGTAAGAAACATGGCAAAAATGGACAGAGACAATGGTGACGGACTGCTTGAGAAGCTGGTTACGATCAACCGCGTAGCAAAAGTTGTCAAAGGTGGCCGGATATTTGGTTTCACTGCCCTCAGTGTTGTGGGTGACGGAAATGGCAAAATCGGGTTTGGTTACGGCAAGGCACGTGAAGTGCCACTGGCTATTCAGAAATCAATGGAAAAGGCTCGCCGCAACATGATCCAGGTTTCATTGCAGGATGGAACGCTTTGGCACGCCATCAAGGCACGCCATTCGGGTTCACATATCTACATGCAACCGGCGTCTGAAGGTACCGGCGTAATTGCCGGTGGTGCCATGCGAGCCGTATTGGAAACAGTTGGTGTACGTAACGTCCTGGCCAAAAGCCTGGGATCCAACAATGCGATTAATCTGGTTCGCGCTACGATCAAGGGTTTGCAGTCCATGCAAACACCCGAATCGATTGCCCGTAAACGCGGCAAGCCGGTAGACGAAATTATGGCGAACATGACAAAGGTGAATAGAGAGTAAAGATCATGGCCGGGAAGAAAAAGAAACAGATCAAAGTAACGCTGGTCCGCTCTCCGATCGGATTTCAGCCAAAACATCGCGAGTGTGTTCGTGGCCTGGGCCTGAAGCGCATGCACCACACGGTTGTGCTCGAAGACACGCCGTCGATTCGCGGAATGGTAAACAAAATTGATTACATGGTACGAGTGGAGGAAGTCTGAGGGTCGATCTGATCCTGGTATCCCTGCGAACCTATGAAAGGAAAGTACTGAAATGAAACTGAATAGTCTCAGCCCGGCAGAGGGCAGCAAAAGAAATCGCAAGCGCGTGGGCCGTGGTATGGGCTCGGGCATCGGTAAAACCGGTGGACGCGGGCACAAAGGCCAGAAGTCACGCTCGGGTGGGTATCACAAGGTCGGCTTCGAGGGTGGACAGATGCCCCTGCATCGGCGTCTGCCGAAGCGCGGGTTTGCATCGCGCACCGCGCGTTATAACGATGAACTGCGCCTGTACCAGGTCCAGGTAATGAAAACAGACGTGATCGATCTTGAGTTCCTCAAGGCGCAAGGTATCGTGGCTCACGATATCCGCAAGGTTAAAGTGATCAACACCGGCACGCTGGACCGTGCGGTCACGATCAAGGGTTTGGCTGTCACCAAGGGTGCGCAGGCAGCAATTGAAGCCGCTGGCGGCAAGGTAGAGTAATGGCCGGATCCCCATCAAAACTTGCGGATAAATTGGGTGGGCTCGGTCGGCTGACCGAATTACGTCAGCGCTTGCTGTTCGTGTTTGTTGCGTTGATTATTTATCGCATCGGTACGTTTATTCCGGTACCCGGCGTCAACCCACAGGCCCTACTGCAGTTCATGAACTCCCAGCAGGGAACCATCGTGGACGTGTTTAACCTGTTTACCGGTGGTGCACTGGAGCGGTTTTCGCTATTTGCTCTGGGTGTGATGCCGTACATCTCGGCCTCCATCATAATGCAGTTGATGAGCAGTGCGGTTCCACAATTGCAGCAGCTTAAGAAAGAAGGCTCCGCGGGACGACAGAAGATTACTCAGTACACGCGTACTTTCACCGTCATTCTGGCAGCTGTCCAGGCAGGCGGAGTTGCGTTTGCACTGCAAGGCCAGGGTACTGTCGTAATGGCACCGGGCTTCGGATTTATTTTTACCGCGATGGTAACCCTTACGGCCGGCACGGTTTTCCTGATGTGGCTGGGTGAACAAATTACCGAGCGTGGCGTCGGTAATGGTATTTCCCTGATCATTTTCGCCGGTATTGTTGCCGGCTTACCCAGGGCGGTTGCAGGAACACTGGAATTGGTGAATACCGGGCAATTGAGCATACCGGCTGTGATATTGATCACAGCGTTGATACTGGGTGTGATTTATTTTGTTGTACGCGTAGAGCGCGGCCAGCGACGGATTACGGTCAATTATGCACAGCGCCAGGGCCGGGTGGCATACCAGAATCAGTCTACTCATTTACCGTTGAAAGTGAATATGTCCGGTGTAATACCGGCAATTTTTGCCTCCAGCCTCGTGATCTTCCCGTCAACACTGGCTACCTGGTTTAGCGGTTCGGAGGGCCTGGATTGGTTGACGGATGTATCAGCTGCGCTGACCCCGGGTAACCTTGCGTACACGATTTTGTACTCATCGCTGATTATTTTCTTCTGTTTTTTCTACACCGCTATGGTGTTCAACTCGAAAGAAACGGCAGATAACCTGAAACGCTCTGGTGCTTTTATTCCGGGAATTCGACCGGGCCGCCAGACTGCGGATTACATAGATAACGTTTTGACACGACTGACCATGGTGGGGTCGCTGTACCTGGTGTCCGTCTGCCTGTTACCCGACATACTCAGAGTCGTCTGGTCTGTTCCGTTCTATTTTGGTGGAACTTCGGTATTGATCGTGGTTGTCGTGATCATGGATTTCATCGCGCAAGTACAGGCTCACCTGATTTCGCATCAATACGACAGCCTGATGAAAAAGGCAAACTTGAAATCATATGGCCGGTCCGGAGTTGTCCGGAGATAATATTTTGGAGAAGTACTTATGAAAGTGCAGGCATCAGTTAAAAAGATCTGCCGTAACTGTAAAATCGTACGCCGCAAGGGCGTTGTGTACGTGATTTGCAGTGAGAAAAAGCACAAGCAGCGGCAGGGCTGATTTTACTAATGATTTTATGGTGCTGGTTTTAGGTGAATACAAGTGAAAACAAGCTTTTACCGGAAGCCGGGATTCGATATAATATGCCGTTTACATTCGTGGCACGCAAAGACAGGAGTTAAGGAATGGCTCGTATAGCAGGAGTCAATATACCGGTTCAGAAACACACATGGGTGGGTCTGACACACATCTATGGCATCGGTCGTTCCCGTGCATTCAATATTTGTGATGCAGCGGGTGTTAAGCCGGAGACCAGAATTCGTGACCTTACGGAATCGGAAATTGAAGGTATTCGTGGCCAGATAGCCAGGCTTGCGGTAGAAGGTGACCTTCGCCGTGAAGTGGCAATGAACATCAAGCGTTTGATGGACCTCGGTTGTTACCGTGGGCTGCGGCACCGCCGTGGTTTACCGGTGCGTGGTCAGCAAACGAAGACCAATGCACGTACCCGTAAGGGTCCACGTCGTCCGATCAAGCGTTAAAGGCGGAATAATATATGGCTAAGCCAAGCAGAAAAAAGAAAGTTAAAAAGACGGTAGTGGACGGTATCGCCCACATTCACGCATCTTTTAACAACACGATTATTACCATTACCGACCGTCAGGGCAATACCCTGTCATGGGCCACTGCCGGGGGCGCGGGTTTCCGGGGCTCACGGAAGAGTACGCCGTTTGCAGCCCAGGTTGCTGCTGAAACAGCCGGTAAAGCTGCGCTGGAGTACGGCTTGAAAAACCTGGATGTACGGATCAAGGGTCCGGGTCCCGGTCGTGAATCTTCCGTACGTGCACTGAATGCAGTCGGATACAAAATTACAAATATTACTGACGTGACGCCGATCCCGCACAATGGTTGCCGGCCACCTAAAAAACGTCGCGTCTGAGTGGAGTAGACGAAATGGCAAGATATACAGGACCTACCTGCAAACTGGCACGCCGCGAAGGTGTTGACCTTGAGTTGAAGAGCCCTGCACGCGGACTGGAATCCAAGTGCAAGCTGAATCAACTGCCTGGCCAACAGGTTTCTACGCGCCGGATGCGACTTTCAGACTACGCTGTCCAGTTGCGTGAAAAGCAGAAAGTACGGCGTATTTATGGCGTCCTCGAACGCCAGTTCCGCAATTATTACAAGTTGGCTGCGAAGCAGAAGGGCGCAACCGGCGAGAACCTGCTGCGTTTGCTGGAAAGCCGCCTGGATAATGTCGTATACAGAATGGGATTCGCGGTCACGCGCGCCCAGGCCCGGCAAATGGTGTCGCACAAGTCGATTTCCGTTAATGGGCAGGTGGTGAATATTGCTTCCTACCGGGTGAAACCGGACGATTTAGTCGCTATTCGCAAAAAAGCGCGGGAACAGTTGCGTGTAAAGGAAGCCATCACATTGAGTCAGGAAATGGACCTGGTATCGCCCTGGGTGGAAGTTAATACGGAGAAAATGGAAGGCGTTTTCAAGGCCTATCCGGACCGGGTCGATCTTTCAGCGGATATCAATGAAAGTCTGATCGTAGAGCTTTACTCGAAGTAAAGGCTTCAGGAAAATTATTCAAATATCATTGCAGGCTGATGATGCCCGCAATGATCATGAGATTTCATCAATTAAACTGTGAACGAGGGCGATCCCAATGATGGGTGTTATAGAACAAATGCTGAAACCCACTACCGTGGGCGTTGAGGAAGTCAACCCGAACCGTGCCCGTATCACGCTGGAACCTTTAGAGCGTGGTTTTGGCCATACACTAGGCAATGCGTTAAGGCGTGTATTGCTTTCATCCATTCCAGGCAGTGCAATTGTCGAAGTGGAAATGGACGGTGTGCTGCACGAATACACGGCCGTTGAGGGCCTTCAGGAAGATATTATCGAAGTTCTTTTGAACCTCAAGGGTATTGCCCTGATTATGCATGAAGGTGAAGAAACTGTACTGACCCTCAGTAAATCAGGCGCCGGCCCGGTTGTCGCCGGAGATATTCAGGTAGATCATACTGTCGAGCTGGTAAACCCGGAACACCTCATTTGTAATCTGACGGCAAACGGCAGTATCAATATGCGTCTGAAGATAGAACGCGGCGTCGGTTATCAACCGGCGGTACGTTTGAATATTGGTGAACAGGAAAGCCGTCCGATTGGCCGCTTGCAGCTGGACGCATCTTTTTGCCCGGTGCGAAAAGTAGCATACAGCGTGGATTCGGCACGAGTTGAACAGCGCACAAACCTGGATAAACTGATCTTTGATATCGAAACCAATGGCACCATGGATTGCGAGGCTGCGGTGAAACTTGCCGCAAACATTTTGGCTGACCAGCTGTCCGTATTCGTGGACTTCAAGGCACGCCAGGCGATTGAAGTTGAAGAAAAGACACAGGAAATTGATCCGGTGCTGTTGCGCCCCATCGACGACCTGGAGTTGACGGTTCGTTCAGCAAACTGCCTCAAGGCGGAAAGCATTCTGTATATTGGCGACCTGGTTCAGAGGACTGAAGTTGAACTGCTGAAGACACCGAACCTGGGTAAAAAATCATTGACAGAAATCAAAGACGTACTCGCGTCACATGATTTGTCACTGGGAATGAAGCTGGAAGACTGGCCTCCCGAAAGCCTGGTTAACGCCTGAATAACGATAGGAGCCTGTCGGGCTTGAAAAGGAAAAGATCATGCGTCACATGAAATCCGGAAGAAAACTGAATCGAAACAGTTCGCATCGAAAAGCGATGTTTCGCAATATGGCAAGTTCTCTGTTTGAACATGAAATGATCAAGACTACGGTGCCCAAGGCGAAAGAACTGCGCCGGGTAGCCGAGCCGCTGATCACCCTTGCCAAGGAAGACAGCGTGGCGCATCGGCGCCTGGCATTCAACCGCTTGCGTAATCGTGAGGTTGTTACCAAGTTGTTCAACGAACTGGGCCCGCGTTATGTGGACCGTCCTGGCGGATATTTGCGTATTCTGAAATGCGGTCACCGCGCAGGTGACCAGGCACCAATGGCTTATGTCGAACTGGTGGACCGTCCACGCGAAGAGGATTCACAGGACGCGGAATAGCCTTTAATTGATTAGCTTTTAGCGTGTGAGTAAAAAGCCCGGCAATGCCGGGCTTTTTTATAGCCTACTGCCAATCTGATAGATCAGAAGTGCTCCGATATAGCCCAAACCGGTCATATACGTCCAGGCGAATATCGGCCATCGCCAGCTATTGGTCTCGCGGCGGATTACGGCAAGAGTCGCCGCACACTGCAGGCACCAGGCATAGAAAAGCAGCAAGCCCAGTACCATGGGCAGAGTGAACACCGGGCGGCCGTCCGGCCAGGAAGCGGAACGCAATTTATCGACCAGGCTGGCTTCTTCAGCGTCTTCTCCAACCGCGTAAATTGTGCCCATCACCGCTACCACGACTTCCCGGGCAGGAAAACCGGCAATAACCGCGGCTGAAACGCGCCAGTCCCAGCCAAGGGGTATGAATACAGGTTCCACGAACTGGCCTGCCCGCCCAAGAAAGCTTTGTGAAAGTTGGGCCGCTGCCGCTTCGTTCCTGATTCGCTGCAATTCCTCGCTCAACGGTGTTCCGCTTAAAGTGGATTCAGCCTGCGCAACGGCATTTTGCATACCGGTTTCAATTGATCCGGCGCGTGGAAAATAGGCCAGGGCCCAAACCATGATGGCAACGATAAAAATGATGGTTCCCGCCCGCCGCAGGAAGACGCGCACACGATCCATCAGCTTGATCATTACGGTTTGAAGATTGGGCCAGCGAAATTCTGGTAACGCCAGTGCAAAATCCGGTTTGGGGCCGCGCAAGGCCGTTCGTTTCAACATCCACGCTGTCGCCAGGCCGCCGAGGATACCCAGAAGGTACAAACCAAGCAGTACCAGGCCCTTGAGATTCAACCAGCCGACCGATTCATCAGGTACAAAAGCGGCTATCAGCAAGGCATATATCGGTAAGCGTGCTGAGCAGGTCATGAATGGCGCGGCGAGAATGGTTGCAATACGGGCTCTTCTGTCCGGAATGACCCGCGTTGCCATAATGGCGGGGACCGCGCAAGCAAAGCTGGAAAGCATCGGGATCACCGACTGGCCGGAAAGTCCGACTGAGCGCATCACGCGATCCATCAGGAATGCGGCACGCGCCAGGTACCCGGAGTCTTCCAGGACGATAATAAACAGGAACAGGATCAGAATCTGCGGAAGGAATATGAGTACGCTGCCGACACCTGCGATGACGCCGTCGGTGATAAAACTGGAAATCGCACCATCTGGCAATTGGGAAGCGATCCAGCCCGATATCGCAACAGCGAATGAGTCGATGCCTTCCATTAATGGCGTTGCCCAGGAAAAAACCGCCTGGAAGATCAGGGCCATGACAGCAAAGAACATCACGGTTGCCGGCCAGGGGCGATTGAGCCAGCGTAATGCCCTGGCTCCAAATCGTTCCAGTATGGGCGTTTGCTCTTGTGCCTCTGCGAGTACATTGCGAACCCATCGATACCGGTGGCGTGCTTCCACTGCTTGCGGTGGATCAGCTGCGAACAGGGCCAGCCGGGCCTCGGTAACCGCTTGTTCTCCCAATTGTTGTTCCAGATTCTCTGACTGATTGCTGTTTTTGTGTATCAGTGCCTGGATCACATCAATTCGCGATACAGGAACTTCGCATTGTTCGATCAGGCGATCCACTGATTGACTGAGTTCCGGCCAGGACTCCGGTATTTTTGGCGCAGGCGAGTCAGCCACTTCTTCAAGGGCTGCCTTGATTGCTTCGATTCCACGTCCACTGGTTGCGACCACTGGAAAGATTTTTATACCGCCCAGGTGTCGTTGAAGTGCGTCAATTGAAATTTCTATCCCATTTGCAGTCGCAACATCTGTCATCGTAAGCGCCACGATTATGGGTACCTTCATTTCCATCAGTTGCTGCAGCAAGTAGAGCCCCTGGTAGAGGTGCGTCGCATCCAGCACCATCAGAAGTCCACCGGGGGCGGGCGTATCCGCCATCTTTCCCAATATAACGTCTACTGCAATGCGCTCATCTGCTGAATAAGCACCCAGGCAGTAGATTCCTGGTAAGTCGATGAGCTCAATTGCGCTTGATTCCAGCTGTACCGTTCCGGCATGTTTTTCAACCGTGACGCCCGGATAATTCGCGGTGGTCTGGCGCAGGCCCGTAAGGCGGTTGAAAAGTGTACTTTTCCCGGAGTTTGGATTACCGATGATGGCAAGCGTTGCGGACGCGCGCCGCCGAATCCCGATCTCAGCGACCGGTACATAGACTGTATTTACTTTAGCCATTCGTTACGATCGGGGAAACACTGAAATTGGCTGCTTGTTGTTTGCGAATGGAAATCGCAGTACCAAAAACGGATACTTCCATCGGATCGCCGCCGATTGCGGCGTTCTCGAACTGGATTTCTGCTCCCTCGACAAGCCCAAGCACCATCAGGCGGACAACACCAGGCTGGCTGGCGTCGACTCGCTCTATGCGGGCCTTTTGTCCGGGAACCATTTCTCTTAAAGTCATTTTTACACCGCTACATGAGAATGATTGTCATTTGCGTTTATTTTAGAGGAAAAATGGCTTTCAGTACATAGACCCAGATCAAGTCAAAGCGATTAAATTGTCAGGAGGACATTGCGATAGCTTGGTTTCCATGCACCCACTTGCCGTTCTTCATCACCGCAATACAGGCGTTTGGTCGAAATTGGTACAGCCAGTGATTGAGATCAGGGGAATCGATGATTGCCAGGTCAGCGACGTATCCCGCTATCAGGCTACCTGTGGTGTCATCCAGAGAAATCGCTTTTGCGGCTACGGCGGTTGTACCCTGGAGTGTTTCCTGCGGAGTCATTCCCTGCTGAACACAGGCCAGGGTCATCGCCAGAGGTAAATGGTAGCTGGGAGCCGAGCCCGGATTGAAATCGGTAGCCACCGCAACGGAGACGCCACAGTCCATCATTTTTCTGGCGGGCATGTACGGTTCGCCCAGGTAAAGGGAAGCCAGCGGGAGGCTTACCGCAACCGTTCCTGCGCTTGCCAGGGCTTTCATGCCGGCTTCACTTATGTACTCAAGATGTTCTGCTGATACGGCCCTCAACTCAGCGGCCAGTTCGGCACCGCCTCCACCTGATAACTGGTCCGCATGGATCTTGATACCCAGTCCATATTTGGCAGCAACGGATAAAATGTGACGAGCTTCATCGACAGAATAGGCGCCCGTTTCCACAAAGGCATCGCAAAATCCGGCCAGACCCTGTTCGGCTATGTGTGGGATCAGGACCTCACACAACAGCCTGATATATTTGTCTCTGTGCTTTGTGTACTCTGGTGGAATGATGTGTGCACCCAGAAAGGTCGGCACAAGATCGATGACGTGAGACTCATTGAGTAGCCGGTACACTTCCAACTGTTTCAGCTCATTGTGCTCGTCCAGGCCGTAGCCTGACTTGCATTCCACCGTTGTGATTCCCAGACGCAGCATTTCATCCAGTATGGCCCCGGCTTTTTGCTGCAATTCCTCCAGGCTGGTATTGCGGGTCGCTGCGACCGTGCTGGCAATACCGCCGCCGTCCTGTGCAATTTCCTGGTAGCTGGCCCCTTGAAGCCGCCGCTCAAATTCATCTCCGCGCCAACCCCCGAAGCACAGGTGGGTATGGCAGTCGATCAGGCCGGGAATAACGAGCCGATTTTTGCCATCAATGAGCGGTTCATCCTGATACTCAAGCGGTGTGTCTGCAATCGGACCAGCCCAGCGAATCGTGTCATCCATCCACACCAGGGCTGCGTTGTTTATCAGGCCGGCATCCTGTTGTGACGCATCTTGAGGGCAGGTGGCCAATTGGGAAATATTGGTCAGGACGGGCACTAGAACAAGGATCCGATATCAGCCTCTACAATGCTGGCCAGCTTGCCGCGGCGCAGTATGCCGGCACAGATTTCAAGATCGTTTCCGACTTCATAGTCCTTGTGCGCGTGGCCGATGCGCTCTCGAAGCATTTGGTGAGCAATTTGAACCCCTCTGCCGGGCTTCAAAGGAGCACGGAAATCCAGAGCCTGGGCTGCGGTCAGGAATTCGACAGCAAGTACATATTCAACATTACTCAGGACCGACAAAAGCTTCAGGGCTGATATGGATCCCATGCTGACATGATCTTCCTGCCCAAGGCTGGTAGGTATGGAATCAACGCTGGCAGGATGACACAGAATCTTGTTCTCGGATACCAGGGCAGCAGCGGTGTATTGTGGAATCATGAAACCCGAATTGATACCTGTATCTTTCATCAAGAGCCTTGGCAGGCCGTCATGGCCTTCAAGCAATAGATAGGTTCGTCGCTCTGAAATGCTCGCCAGCTCAGCAAGTGCAATGGCCGCAAAATCCAGTGCCAGCGCCAGTGGCTGACCGTGAAAATTACCAGCCGAAATGATGTCCCCGTTTTCGAACACCAGGGGATTGTCGGTGACAGAATTCAGTTCCACTTCAATGGTGTGCGCAGCATAGGCCAGGGCATCGCGGCTGGCGCCATGCACTTGGGGTACGCAACGTAGAGAGTAGGAATCCTGGACCTTGCCGCAGTCGCGGTGTGAATCCATGATTTCACTGCGCAGCAGCAGCTTGCGAATATTGCCCGCTACGGCAAGCTGGCCTTTGTGAGGTCGAATCAGGTGAACACGCTCATCGAAGGGTGTTGCGCTGCCCTGAAGCGCCTCCAGGCTCATTGCAGCGAGTATGTCGGCGTCTTTTTGCAGCACCAGTGCACGTTCGAGAACAAAAGCACCATATGCCGTCATCAGCTGTGTGCCATTGATCAGGGCGAGTCCATCCTTGGCTTGCAATTGAATGGGTTCCATGCCGGCCAGCTGTAATGCAGCTTCGGCATCGAGTGTGCCTGATTCTGTTTCATTCCATACCGCTCCCCGGCCGATCAGGGGCAGACACATATGCGCCAATGGCGCCAGGTCTCCTGAAGCGCCTACGCTTCCCTTGCTGGGTACACGAGGTGTCAGGCCTATTTGCTCAAAACGCAACAACTGCTTGAAGGTAGTTTGGGATATACCGGATTGACCCAGACCCAGGGCATGAATTTTCAATCGGAGCATCAGACGCGTAATTTTCGGGGGAATTGGATCTCCCACGCCACAGGCATGACTCAAAAGGAGATTTGTTTGCAGCGCCGCCAGTTGCTCATCATCAATTCGCTTGTTCGCCAGCACCCCAAAACCGGTGTTGATACCGTACAGAGCATTGCCATCCTTCAGGGCTCGCAAAACAATGTCCCGGCTCCAGTCGAGCGCAGAATGGTCCTGACGCAGGGCTTCCATGCTGGCGCTGAGGTCAGCGTACAATGAGGGAATGCGAATGGTTTGTTTCATGTATTGATTCCTGGCCGGTATCTGCATCAAAAATTGCCCTGGAAGTTCGTTCTGGTTTCTTGTTATTTTACCGAATTACACCCATTATCTTTGCGAAAATGCCCTTAAAACGCCGAGATTTTTATTATAATGGAACCCGGCTTCGCCAGCCGGGTCTTTATTCCCTGGGAAGCCAATAAAAAATCCCAAATAAAAAATTGAGGACAACTGAATGGCCTGGATATTCAAACCAAGAATCTGGTTCCTGATTGTAAGCGCAGCTTGTGCTGTCTTGCTTGGCTACGCATTGTATGTGCAGCACGTACAGTTTCTGGACCCTTGCCCGCTGTGTATTTTTCAACGCATGGCTTTCATGTGGATCGGTGGTATTTCCCTGCTGGCTTTCATTCATCATCCCGGCAACAAAGGTTACTGGGTGTATTCCGGCTTCGTGACCCTGGGCTCCCTGGTGGGTTCGGCCATTGCGGGACGCCATCTGTGGTTGCAAAGTTTGCCGCCGGACCGGGTGCCGGACTGTGGGATGGGCCTCAACTACATGCTTGAAACCATGCCGTTTTCCGAAGTCCTTTCAGAAGTGTTTTACGGCTCGGGTGAGTGCGCCGATTTCAACTGGAGTTTCCTGGGTCTGAGCATGCCGGCTTGGACTTTACTCTGGTACATTGGAGTAGCAGTCGCTACTATTGTAGTTCTTATGAAGAACAGTAAAGCAAAGGCCTGAATTTAATGAATAATTTCAGTTCATCCGAGCACCTGAGTTCGGTACAGGAAGCACAGGATCCTGAAAATTGGAAGCCGGACTCGTGGCGGGGGTTTTCTGCTCTGCAGCAGGCCACTTACCCCGATCCTGCAGCCCTGGACAGAACGCTGCTCGAGTTGAGTGATTTACCCCCTTTGGTAACTTCCTGGGAAATCCTGTCGCTGCGCGAACAAATTGCAGAGGCACAGGCCGGCAAGCGATTCTTGCTGCAGGGCGGAGATTGTGCCGAGAGTTTCCAGGAATGCAGCTCATCTATTATTACCAACCGGCTGAAAGTGTTACTTCAGATGAGCCTGGCCCTGGTGCACGGATTACAGATGCCGGTCGTACGGATCGGCCGGTTTGCAGGGCAGTATGCCAAACCAAGGTCTTCTGATACCGAAACCCGTGATGGAGTGACCTTGCCCAGTTATCGCGGTGACCTCGTCAATGCGATTGAATTCACCGCCGAAGCCAGAATCCCGGACCCGCAACGCCTGATCCAGGCCCATTCGCTTTCGGCATTGACAATGAATTTCGTCCGCTCGCTGGTCGATGGTGGATTTGCGGATGTTCATCACACCGAATACTGGAACCTCAGTTGGGTAGAGCATTCTCCTTTTGCCGATGAATTTCATAAATTGACAGAAAGTCTTGGCCAGTCCCTGCGTTTTATGGAGACCATCACGGGTCGGGACATCGGCAGACTGAGACGCGTTGATTTTTTTACTTCTCACGAAGCCTTGCATCTGCCCTACGAACAGGCCCAGACACGTCAGGTTCCCAGGCAATGGGGCTGGTTTAATCTGGGAACCCACTTCCCATGGATCGGCATGCGAACAGCGGCCCTGGACGGCGCCCACGTTGAGTATTTTCGTGGAATCCGCAATCCTCTGGGCATCAAAGTCGGCCCCGGAATGACCCGTGACTGGTTAGCCGGCTTGCTGGAAAAATTGAATCCGGATCGGGAACCCGGACGGATTGTTTTGATTCACCGCTTGGGAGAAGACAAGATCGAAAAGGCGCTTCCGGAACTGATCAATGCCGTTCATGAGACCGGAAGTCCCGTGTTGTGGATATCCGACCCCATGCACGGCAATACCGAATCGACCCGGGATGGGATCAAGACCCGCCGTTTCCGCAAAATTTTGCGGGAGATGGAGTTGGCCATTGAAATTCATCGGGACAACAATTCATACCTGGGCGGCGTCCACCTGGAGTTGACCGGTGAAGATGTGACTGAGTGCACAGGCGGCGCCCGCGACCTGTCTGAAGAAGATTTGAAACGGGCGTACAAATCCACGGTAGACCCGCGGCTGAATTATGAACAGTCATTGGAAATTGCTATGTTCATCGTACGTCAGTACGCTCAGAAAGCCTGAATGCCGGCCGGAAAAACGCCAACAGATCCTGATTTCCCGGGTATGGGACCGATAAAAGTTCTCAAGCGGTTTATTCGCGGCTCAACCCTTTTCTGCCTGTGTGTATTCGTGCTCGCACAGGGTCCTGGAGTGGTGCAGGCACAGGAACCTGTCGCAAGCCACTCCCTGAGTTTCCCCCGTTATAAGAATCAATATGTCCATGTCGACTTTAAAATACCGGTAAGCGCCGAACAGATTGAATTGAGCATGCCCAACTGGACGCCGGGTTCCTACCTGATACGGAATTTTGCCACACACGTGGAAAATTTTGAGGCCAGAGGCGAGGGTGGTCAGACTCTGGAGTTGACCAAAGTATCCAAGAACCGGTGGCGTATTGAGACCACCGGCATCAGGGAGTTGACCGTTAGCTACGATGTCTGGGCCGGTTATCTGCACGTCAGTTCAAGCTGGATATCATCGGATTTCGCACTCATCAATGGCGCCGGAGTTTTTCTCTACTCGGATGCCAGCAGGGAATGGCCGCAACAGGTGGCTGTGAAAAAGCAGGCGTCCTGGAATAATATTCAAACGTCTCTCAGGCCGGGTCCGGGAAGTGATCAATTTCTGGCCCGGGATTACGACGAACTCATCGACAGTCCGATTGTTATTGGTAACGCAGTCGAGTATCGATTTGAGGTGAATGGGCAAGGATATATTTTGGTCAATACCGGTGAAACGGGCTTATGGGACAGCGAGCGTTCTGTACGGGATCTCACCGCACTGGTTAAAGCACATCAGAGTTTCTGGGGCGTCAACCCATTTGACCGTGATTACCTGTTCCTGAATTTTCAGTTGGAGTCGAAAGGGGGGCTGGAACACGATCACAGTACCGTGCTGATGAGCAGCAAGTGGGCCATGCGTGATGATACCGACTACATCAAGTGGCTGGCACTCGTATCGCATGAGTTTTTTCACTCCTGGAATGTGAGGCGGATGCGGCCCGAGGCGCTGGCCAAATACGATTACGACAAGGAAATGTACACGCGCGAACTGTGGCTGGCCGAAGGCCTTAGCAGCTATTACGATAACTTGTTGCTGTTTCGCGCAGGTCTTATCGAAGTGCAGGATTATTTTGACTTGCTGGCGACTGAATTTCGTAATTACGAGACCATTCCCGGCCGCCAGGTGAGGTCCGCAGAACTCGCTTCCTTTGATTCATGGATCAAGCATTATGTGCCTGATGCCAACGGCATCAACAGCACGGTATCCTACTATCGCAAGGGCTCATTGATTGGCTTCGTTACCGACTCGGCCATCCGTCGTGAAACCGACGGAAAAGCCAGCCTCGATACCGTGATGCGCCGAATGTATTCCTTGCATGGCCCGCAAGGGCAGGGGCAGGGGAATTATCCACCAGGGGCTTTTGAGGCCGTGGTGGAATCTGTTGCCGGCCGGGATGTCCGGATGATGGTTGAAAACCTGCTTCAGACCACTGCGGACCCGGATCTGGATAAGGCCTTGGACTGGTTTGATCTGCGACTGGATCGGGCACCTGCTCAGTCGGCCGCAAAGTTGTCCGGTGTGCCACCGCCTACCGGGTTTGGCTTGACCTGGGACAAAAATGAGGACTTGTTGATCGTGCAACACGTGATTCTGGGTAGCACCGGAGCGGCGGCTGGAATATTGCCAGGAGATGAATTACTGGCCATTAACGGCTTGCGAATGACGTCGAATAATTTCGATCTAAAAATGCAGCAATTGTTAGCCGGTGAGAAAGTTGAGCTGACACTGGTACGGCACGGGCAGTTGCTGAATCTTAGTCTGGAGGTACAGGCAGCCATTCCGGAAACCTATGTCATCCTGCTCAATTCCGATATTGGAAGGCGGCAAAAGACTCGCTTGAAAGCCTGGCTCGGCCGGGACCTAAGGTTCCGCAAATAGCTCGTATATTGTAAAAGCTTCGTTATACTTTATTTAATAATTTCAATGTCATGCGGTTTAACCCGCGCTATAGCCACCGGGATTCTGCGTCAGGGCGTTTCCTTTTCCCGACTTGCACGTTTGCGTTCGTGTTCAAGTAAATGAATTTTTCGAATGCGGATGGCCTTTGGCGTTACCTCGACCAGTTCGTCATCCTCAATAAATTCCAGCGCCTGCTCCAGGGTCATTTTCTGTGTAGCAGCCAGTTGGACCGCATCGTCTTTCAGCACGGTGCGGATATTGGTCAACTGTTTTCCTTTCAGGGGGTTTACTGTGAGGTCATTCGAGCGGTTGTGAATACCAACAACCTGGCCCTTGTAAACCTCCACACCAGGCTCAATGATCATCCGGCCGCGCTCCTGCAGGTTAAACAGGGCATAAGGCAGAGCTTTGCCGGTGCCATTGGAGATCAGGACGCCATTCTTGCGCCGGGAAATATCACCGGGATGATAGGGGCCGTAATGGTCAAACACGTGGAACATCAGGCCGGTGCCGGCCGTGAGTGTCCGGAATTCCGACTGGAAGCCGATCAGGCCACGTGCGGGAATTATGTAGTCCAGCCTTACCCGGCCTCTGCCGTCCGGTTGCATGTTCTGCATGATTCCGCGGCGCTCGCCCAGCCGTTCCATTACTGAACCCTGGTAATCGGCCGCCAGATCTACCACCAATTGCTCAAATGGCTCTTCTTTTCCGTGATCGGTTTCATGCACAATGACTTCCGCCCTGGAAATGGCCAGCTCGTAGCCCTCTCGTCGCATGGTTTCGATCAGGATCGACAGGTGCAGCTCACCCCGTCCCGAAACCTTGAATCGTTCTGCATTTTCCATCTCTTCAACACGCAGAGCTACATTATGACTGGCTTCGCGCAGCAAGCGCTCGCGCAATTGCCGACTGGTCAGGTACTTGCCCTCGCGGCCGGCAAAGGGCGAGTTGTTAACCCGGAACGTCATGCTGATCGTCGGTTCATCTATGGTCATCGTGGGGAGAGCCTCCGGCGAGTTCCGGTCACACAAAGTGTCGGAGATTCGAAGCTTGTCCACGCCGGTCACCGCGATGATGTCGCCGGCCAGGGCAGAGGGCACTTCAACACGGCCAAGCCCGTGAAAGCCCAGCACCTGCAGGATTCTGCCATTGCGTTGCTCGCCATCACGGTCGATCACGCAGATTTGCTGGTTAGGCTTCACGCTGCCTCTTTGAATCCTTCCGATGCCGATAACGCCCACGTAGGAATTGTAATCCAGTGATGAAATGCGCATCTGAAACGGCCCGTCAACATCGACAGAGGGCACCGGGACCTCCCGCACGATGGTATCGAACAGGGCCGTCATATCCCCGCCATCTACCGTGTCTTCCATGCCGGCGTAGCCGCGTAAGGCTGAAGCGTAAACGACCGGAAAATCCAGCTGCTCATCAGTCGCGCCCAGTTGGTCGAACAATTCGAAAGTCTGATCCAGAACCCAGTGTGGGCGGGCGCCGTCACGATCAACTTTATTGATCACCACGATTGGCCTAAAGCCCATTTCGAAGGCTTTCTGAGTGACAAAACGTGTTTGCGGCATGGGCCCATCCACCGCATCAACCAGTAGCAGGACAGAATCCACCATACTCAGAATACGTTCTACCTCGCCACCAAAATCGGCATGGCCTGGTGTGTCCACGATATTGATATGATAGGTGTCTTTGCCGTCGTCCCAGGTGATCGCCGCATTTTTAGACAGGATCGTGATGCCGCGCTCACGTTCAAGTTCGTTGGAATCCATCACGCGCTCTGGAATAGCCGCCCGTTCACCCAGCGTACCCGACTGCTGCAACAGTTTGTCTACGAGCGTGGTTTTGCCATGGTCGACATGGGCAATAATGGCAATATTCCGGAGCTTCTCAATCACGTTTTGGTCCTTTTCAACAGGCGGGCGCACGTTACAGTGTTTACCGTTACAAATCAATGTCAAAGACCCTTAAAGAAAAAAATATTGACTTGTAAAATATAAGCTGCAGCTATCATCAAGATCCTTGTGCCAACCGGGTCGAACATCGCCTCTTCAGAGTAATCCGGCAGATTGAATAGGCGTGACCCATCAGTCCATCAATCAACTTTTACGCAGCCTAAGCAGTTCTTTCAGGAGTGAGTGAGCTTGTATTCGAAGTCACTTCATAAAGGCTCCTGTTGGTCTGTTGCAGCAGTTCACTGCGTGGGAGTAAGCTATCGCTAGCTTTCCTGGTTGAAAATATGAGCTACTAATAAATGAACCGCTTTTGACCCTCATGACAGATGCAATGGTTTAACAGTGAATACACTGCGTACCTGGCTGCTTATTCCGTTGATTTTCATTGCGCTTACTCTTGCATTATGCGAGGGTGCGCTCCGCATTTACTACCATGTCGTGCCGCCTCGTAATTTCCATTTAATCTCACCGAACAGATCGACGCTGCATATATTTCAGTCAACTGAACGCGGTACTTTCTATACGGTAAAACCAAATTACAGACAAAGAATGGTAAGGAGTGAGTTTCAAATTGACATTCGCACCAATAACATCGGCTTGCGTGAGGATAACGATTATCATGGCGAGCCGGTGGATATCGCGTTTATTGGTGATTCATTTACGTTTGGATGGGGCGTGGAAGCAGGTGAACGCTACTCCGACTTCGTGCGCACAGCTTTTCCTGAGAAGCGAGTCCTGTCCTATTCCTATCCGAACGGTCACGCACCAATCAACTATTTGTCCTTTCTGCAAGACCACCCTGAACTGATGCCGCGCATTCTCATCCTGGGCTTGTTCGCCTTCAATGATCTTGCCGCAGACACCGATGACGCGATTGTCGAAATCGACCCTGACACCGGCCGCATACAGCGCGTGGGTAGCAAGACTTACGCTGTGGATAAACGAGGTTTTATTTATGGAAAACAGAGCCCACCGCCGGACCCAATGTCCTGGCAAGGTATGTTAAGGCGATCAGCGATTGGACGCAGTCTCATCGTTGCCAGGCACATGCTGGGTGCGCCGGCAGAACCGCCATTGAAACCGAATGTGTTGAAGCCATTGGATCAGGGACAGTTCGACGAAACCGCGCAACTGGCGCTGGATCATATCAAGGCGCTCGACAGGATGACCCGCGATCACGGTGCAACACTCCTCGTGTTCTACATCCCGTTTTCCAGCTACGTCAGCAGCTATCCGGTTTGCCAGTATGCACCCCAGACCTGTGAGCATATGCAAGGCGCCAATTTGCTGGGTGATGCCCTCACCAAATGGTCCAGGCAGCACGGCATCCACTTTATCGATCCTCTGCTACGATTCCGCAATCTGGAAGCTATGGGGCAACGGCTATACTTTGAGTTGGATGCACACTGGACTCCAGCCGGACATGCAGCAGCCGGAGAACTGATCACAGAATATCTGCGGGCGAAAGAAGGTATTTTGTCTCCAACAAACGGGGGAACCGGCAGCGCGGAGAAATGATAAAAAAATGGGGATAGCCTGAAGATGATTAAGGTTGTGGAAAGGATCTGCGATTCAGCTTTTCACGGCCATCAGGCACGCCCCTGATGGCCTTTTCCCAAAACTCTTCGAACCAGAAAAAAGGGATCAGCCAGGCTGAAGGTGCGGATATCGGGATCGTGACTTTATCAAGTATATTCCTTCCTTGTTTTTACTTTAGAATAGGCCGCTGATTTTACAAACTCTCAATATACAATCAAATTGAACAAGGATATTAGACATGCTGTCCGACCATGAAATTGCTCACCGGGCACAAGTCCGGCCAATCGCTGAAGTTGCAGCCGAACTGGGTATTGATCAACAACACCTGATTCCTTTTGGTACCGAAATCGCCAAGGTGCACCTGGATGCCCTGGAGCAAACAAGAAAACGTCCCGGCAAGGGGAAACTCGTGTTGGTTTCAGCAACCACGCCAACCGCGGCAGGAGAGGGCAAGACCACAACATCGATTGGATTGGCTCAGGGCTTTAAGCACATCGGCGAATCTGCTTGTCTGGCCCTGCGCGAACCTTCCCTGGGCCCATGCATGGGCATCAAGGGTGGTGCCACTGGTGGTGGCTATGCACAGGTCGTACCTGCGGACAGAATCAACCTGCATCTCACGGGTGATTTTCACGCGATAACAACCGCCAATAATCTGATTTCAGCCATGTTGGACAATCATATTTTCCATGGCAACGAACTGGGTATTGATCCACGCACTATCGTGTGGCGTCGTTGCATGGACATGAACGACCGCAGTCTGCGCAGGATCGTGCTGGGCCTGGGGGGCAAGATGCAGGGCATACCGCGCGAGGGCGGTTTTGATATCACGGCGGCCTCGGAAGTCATGGCAATTTTATGCCTGGCCAATGATATGGATGACCTGCAGCAGCGGCTCGATAATATCCTGCTGGGATTTACCTATGATGGCGAAGCCGTATTTTGTCGCTCACTCGAAATTTCAGGGGCCCTGATGGCCATGTTACGTGACGCGGTACACCCCAATCTGGCACAAACACTTGAAGGTGTTCCGGCATTTATTCACGGCGGACCTTTCGCCAACATTGCTCACGGTTGCAACAGCATATTTGCCACGCGCATGGCGCAACACTACGCTGACTGGGCCATTACAGAAGCCGGCTTTGGCTTCGATCTTGGCGCGGAGAAATTTTTCGACATCAAATGCCGCACAGCCGGCCTGGACCCGGACGCCGTGGTGCTGGTGACCACGGTGAGGGCGCTCAAATTGCATGGTGGCAAGCACAAGGATCGCCTGGAAGAACCGGATACAGATGCCGTTCGCAACGGCCTGGAAAACCTGGATAAGCACATAGAAAGTGTGGGAAAATTCAACAAATACCCGGTAGTTGCGCTGAACCGTTTTGCCGCAGATACCGATGAGGAAATAGCCATTGTCGCCGAACGAGTCGGTGCACACGATGCCTCTTTCGCCGAATCCCGTCATTACATGGAAGGCGGTCCGGGCTCCGCTGATCTGGCCCGCGAGGTAATGGCCTCGGTGGAGAAAAACAACGGCTTTAAGCCGCTGTACGATCTCGATATGTCTGTGCTGGAGAAAATTCGCACGGTCAGCCAGGAGATGTACGGCGCAGATGATGTGGCTTTCAGCAAGGATGCGGAAAAGGACTTGCGCCTGATCGAAAGCCTCGGGCTGGAGAAGTTGCCCATTTGTATCGCCAAGGCGCCCAGTTCGCTTTCCGACGACCCGCTACTGCATGGCAGACCCAGGGATTTCCGTGTAAACGTCAGAAACATTCAGGTATCTGCCGGCGCGGGATTTCTGGTAGTGCTGACCGGTAACATTTTGCGTATGCCCGGCCTGCCGAAAAAGCCACAGGCGCTGAAAGTGCGCCTGAATAAAGACGGTAGCGTGGAAGGGATCGCCTGATATCGAAGCCGATTTTAAAATTGTAGTTGCAGTCATTTAATTAAAAAGTGTATTGACATGCATAAAACCGTGCACTAGTATATGTAACCCTAAGGTATCAAAATGATCAATTAAGTGGTCAATATGACACTCGTGATACATATCTGCACAGGAAGAAGGCCAGATGGATGACCACA
>SMVB01287770.1_pt1 | contig 45629 bp, 34 predicted proteins | sample 2456461 | NCBI WGS metagenome assembly SMVB01 (sample SAMN11095934, study PRJNA526329) | marine sediment metagenome | biome: Marine sediment; feature: Surficial sediment; material: Deep marine sediment; isolation source: Hadal surficial sediment | place: Pacific Ocean | collected 2014-05 | depth...
AGGAAGTGTGACTCGAAGAATCCCGGTTCCATCAATACCCGAACCTGCAGTTCGCCCGGTACATTGGCTGCTGCCCGGCTCGCGACTTCGTGCAGTGCGCCGGCCGCGACCGAGAACTCCGGCAACTCGGCTTGTGGCGGCGGAGACACTTCTTTTCGGCTGAACAGCTCCAGTGACCGATTTACCGTTCCCGGGGACGCAGGTGGACTTTTTCGGCAGGCGGTGGAAAGTGCCACGACTTCCTCCGGGAACAAGTACCGCAACCGTATCTCATCGTTACCGCTGAGCAAGAGCACCGAATCGCCCCCCGCCGTCCCGGGCTGAGCGATCTGGCGCTTTACCTGATCGACCGGCCAGACCATTGAGTATTGACTCGTACCGGACAACAGGTAGAGCGCCCGCCGCGTCGCAGCCGCCAGATAGAGTCCCCGCACCGACGCACCACCGATCGACCCTTCAACCGCAGAACCCGCAATGAACAGAACGACTTCATGACCGAGCTGTTTCATCAGGCGGCGGCTGAGCGCCGTCTGGTCCACGCTCTGATCTACCCAACTCTCGAGCTCACCCAGCGCTTCTCCGGTCGCCTGGACCGCCAAGCTGACACTCTCGGCAAACATCAGAACCATTCCGGATCGACGCGAAACCCAGAGCACCTCGCGCCACGGTACAAATCGCTCGCCGTATCGAATGCCATCCGACTCCCGGCGCACTTCGACACCACGTTCAACACCCGCGCCGTGCACGAATACGTCGAGCTGCAGAACGTCTTCAGACATCGCGTGCAGCTGTCACCGAAGCCGTCCTTGCGATTCGAATCCTCGGGCCGCGTCACCGAAGAGCTCGAACAGCCGACGGTTTACCCCGCAGTCTCTGTCGATCCGGCGCTCCGGATGCCACTGAACACCAGCCGTCCACGAAGCTCCCGCGCGCCGGTACTCGACGGCTTCGATCAGTCCGTCGGGCGCCCAGGCAACCGGGCTCAGATCGCTGGCCAGCCGGCTCACGCCCTGGTGGTGTGCGGAGTTCTGCTCGGTTTGACTGGTGTCGCATAGATTCTTGAGCAGCTCCGCTCCTTCGAGACGGACCGAATGGACCGATTCGTCGAATTCACGCCATCGGTCGTGGTCGATCGAATCGTCGAAATCCCTCGCCAGATCCTGGTGAAGCGTACCGCCGAGCATGACGTTCAGCACCTGCATGCCGCGGCAGATCGCCAGAACAGGGAGTCTCTGGTCCAGCGCCCTGCTCAGAAGCTCGTACTCCATCGCATCGCGCTGCGGGCTGACCTGCCGGGTGCCGTTCCGCACCTCGCCATACTGGGCGGGATCCAGATCCTCCCCACCGGTAAGCACGAGTGCACTGGCGGCCGCCATCAAGCGATCCCGTGTAGCATCGTCATGGAGAGGCGACATGATGAGGGGCAGCAGACCCGAGACGCGCAATCCCAGGAAATATCCTGCCTCCAGGACCGCCTGCTCCATGCCCGCCTCGGTCCTGCGCACCGGTGCCGTTATCGCCGCAAACAAATCAGCCACCAGCACGCTCCTCCGCGATCCACCGTCGCAACAATTCCAGGTCGAGATTGCCTCCTGACAGAATGGCGATCGTTTCGCCGGACTCAGCTGGTGACACTCGGCCCGCGAGCAGACTGGCTAGACTCGCTGCCCCGCTTGGCTCCACGACAAGTCGGCGGCCGTAACACCACAGGACTGCGTCACGAATCGACTGATCCGTTACGGTGACTACCTCGTCGACCAGTTGATCGACATGCGCGTAGGTCAGGTCGCCAGGCCGTACCGGCTTCAGGCCATCTGCGATGGTATCGATGCTGGATAGAGTGACAGGATGACCTGCATCCAGTGACTTGCGCATCTTCGCAGCGCCCTCGGGCTCAACACCGACGATCCGCGTCCGGGGCGAAAGGCGCCTGATGGCAGCCGCGACTCCCGCAATCAGGCCTCCACCACCGATCGGAACCACCACGAGCCCGGCGCGCAGCGGCGTTGCATCCGAAGACGCGGCAGCCAGTTGGGCGAGAATCTCCAGGCCGACCGTGCCCTGGCCGGCAATGATGCGCGGATCGTCAAACGGCGGAACCATCACACCGCCTCCCATCGCGACGATCTCCTCGGCCCGGGCCTGACGTTCGATCGTCGTCGTACCGATCAATTCGACGATCGCGCCCATCGCGAGCACGGCTTCCCGCTTTACGGATGGAGCATCAACGGGCATCACGACGGTAGCCGACAGCCCCAGCTCGCGGGCGCTCCAGGCAACGCCCTGGGCGTGGTTGCCCGACGAGTACGTCACGACACCCCGGGAACGGTCCGTCTCGGTCAGGCAGGAAATGAAGTTGTACGCACCGCGCAGCTTGAAGGCTCCCGCATTCTGAAGAGATTCGCACTTCAACCAGATCGGATGCTGCTGATCGGTGTCTGCCACGCGGAGCGTGGAGGCAAGCAAGGGCGTGCGCACGATTACGGACGCGATGCGGTCCTCGGCAGCCCGGACTTCATCCAGCGCGACGAGGGTGGCTTCGGCCCCCGTCGTATCCCGGGACGCGATCAACTCAACCTCGAGCATCCTCGGTCCCGGCGGCTTCGGTCCCGGCATCCTCGGTCCCGGCATCCTCTGTCCCGGCATCCTCGGTCCCGGTAGTTGCCGGTTCCCCGTCGGTCGGATCCTCAGTCAGATCGTCGAGTTCACGCGCGACCCTCGCCAGGTCCATCAACTCGTCACCGTCATCCAGCGCGATGACCCTCACGCCCTGCGTAACTCGACCAATCACACGAATCTCATGGGCCCCCTGACGGTTGATCACACCACTGCGCGTAACCAGCATCAGTTCGTCTTCATCCACGACCTCCTTCGCGGCCACGACATGTCCCGTCTTGTCGTTCAGCCGGAAGTTGATCAAGCCCTTTCCGCCACGACGCTGAAGCCGGTACTCGGAGACCAGAGTTCGTTTGCCCATGCCACGTGACGTGACCGTCAGGACACTGCCTTCGCGCCGAGCTACGACCATCCCGACGACTCTGTCCTTCTCACTCAGTCGAATACCACGAACGCCCTGTGTCGCGCGTCCCATCACCCGGGCATCGCTCTCTTTGAACCGGATGGCCTTGCCGTTGCGCGTCGTAAGCAGGATGTCGTTGCCTTCGTCGATGAGCTGCACGTCGATGAGCGCATCACCTTCGATGATGTTGATCGCGTTGAGTCCCACGGTCCGGACATTGGAGTAGGCGGCAAGGCTGGTCTTCTTCACCTGGCCCGCGCGAGTGGCGAACATCAGGTACCGATCCTCGGGAAATTCCCTCGTCCGCACGATCGACGCAATCGTCTCGTTCTTGGAAATATTCAGCAGGTTTACGATCGGCTTGCCACGGGACGCTCTCGATGCCCGTGGGATCTGGTGTACCTTCAGCCAGTAGACCTGGCCTCGTGCCGTGAAGAACATCAGGTATTCGTGCGTGGAAGCCGTAAACAGGTGCTCGACCCAATCCTCTTCCTTCGTTCCCATGCCGGCGATCCCACGGCCGCCCCGGCGCTGCTGGCGATAGGTGTCGAGGGAAATCCGCTTGATATAGCCCTCATTGCTGATCGTAATCACCATCGGCTCGTCGGCAATCAAGTCCTCGGGATCAAAGCTCGCCGATGCGCCGACAATCTCGGTACGACGAGGATCTCCAAACCGGTCTGCGATGTCCTGAAGTTCATCGCGAATCGTCGACATTCTCAGTTCGCGCGATGCGAGGAGTTCGTCGAGGCGAGCGATGTCGTTACGCACGTCCGCGAGCTCGGATTCCAGTTTTTCGATCTCCAGGCCGGTAAGGCGGGACAGGCGCATCGCGAGGATAGCGCCAGCCTGTATCTGACTGAGTCCGAATGTCTCCTGGAGCTTGCCGGATGCCTCTTCGGCATCCCGTGAACCCCGAATCAACGCTACGACCTCGTCGATCTTGTCGACGGCGATCTTCATGCCCTCGAGAATGTGCTCACGATCGCGAGCCGCCCTCAGGTCGTGTTCGCTCCGGCGGACCACGACCTCATGCCGGTGATCGAGAAAGTAGGAGAGAACTTCCTTGAGGGTCATTACCTTCGGAATGCCGTGATCCAGCGCCAGCATGATGACCCCGAACGTCGATTGCATCTGTGTATGCTTGAACAACTGATTCAGGACGATTTCCGGAATCGAATCACGTTTCAGATCGATGACGATACGGATTCCCTGCCTTGCCGACTCGTCCCGCAGATCGGAAATGTCTTCGATGCGTCGGTCACGGACGAGCTGGACGATCTGCTCGATCAACCGGCTCTTGTTCACCATGAAGGGTATTTCCGTCACGATGATCCGCTCGCCACCGTTCGGCCGTTCTTCAATATGAGCCCGACCGCGCATCACGACTCGACCGCGACCGGTGGTATAGGCGTCCCGGATTCCGTCGATTCCATACACGAGTCCGCCCGTTGGAAAGTCAGGACCCTTCACGTGCTCCATCAATTCTTCGACCGTCGTCTCGGGGTCGTCGATGAGCGCATGACAGGCGGCCACGACCTCGCCGATATTGTGCGGTGGGATATTCGTCGCCATTCCCACCGCGATACCCGACGAGCCGTTGATCAGCAGGTTAGGTGGGCCGGCCGGCAGAACTACGGGCTCGAGCAGGCGGTCGTCGAAATTCGGTTTGTAGTCGACCGTTTCCTTTTCGATGTCGGTCAGCATGTCGACCGCGATCCGTTCAAGCTTGGACTCGGTGTACCGATATGCTGCCGCACTGTCGCCGTCGATCGAACCGAAGTTCCCCTGGCCATCGATCAGCGGATAGCGAAGAGAAAAGTCCTGCACCATGCGAACGAGTGAATCGTAGACCGCACTGTCTCCGTGCGGATGGTATTTTCCGAGCACATCACCTACGACCGTAGCACATTTCTTGTACGGTCTGCCCGGAGATAGACCCTGCTCGTGCATCGCGTAAAGGATCCGCCGATGGACCGGTTTCAGGCCATCACGGACATCCGGCAGCGCACGCTGCACGATGACGCTCATCGAGTAATCGATGAACGATTCTTTCATTTCGTCCTCTATCAGGCGCTGTTCGATTCGATCGTTTTGTTCGACGGTTTCCATGCGCTCCGGCAGTCTGATCTGGATGCCGACCCGGGCTGTTGGGCCGGCTTGATGTGGCACCGACTCGGTGTGAGCCGGGGTGGATTCGGGAGGAGCGAAAAGATGTTTCGCAACTCCGGGATAACCGCGAAAATATACGGCTTTTCGGCCCGTGGCGCGACCGCCATGGACCGTGATGACGGCAGAAAATCAGGCGCAGAATCGGAAGTCGCACAACTCCCTCAGGCCGAGGTCGACCAGGGCGTCTCGAATTCCTTCTCGTGCACCGGGAGAGCCTACGGCTGCAAGTACATACGGACGACTTGTCGGCCGCTCCACGTTGGAAGTCCGCGAGGCAAATTCCGAGGGGGACCACACCGGCGCTCCGTGGATGGTCTGGCCGATCTTCCTGGGATCGAGATCCACGAAACCGGCGACGTCGATCCCCTGCCGAATAAGCTCACGGGCGAGAGGCTTTCCCACCCTGCCAGCTCCCCACACGACCAGCGGTCGCGCGCCCGGTAGGAATGACTCGCGAAGAAAATGTACCTTGCATCGGCGGAACGCCTCGGGAGAATAGGCAGTCGACACCAGTGATAGCCGGTCCGGCCGAACCCTCCATTGGAGCAATGGAGCCCCCGGCACATTGGCGAGTCGCCCACCTGCTGCCAGAATTCGCAGTACGAGGTCGTAGTCCTCCGGCCAACCCATATCCCGATACCCACCGACGGCCAGCATCACCGACCGGCGCAGGACAAGCGTCGGATGAGCAATCGGACACTCGATGAGGGCGTTCCGGTTAACGTCTTCGACCGAGTCCACGGCGTTGAGCCAGGCCTCGTAGCGGCGATATCCCGAACCGACGCCATCCGCCGGGAACAGCTCGACATGCACCCCACACCCAGCGAGTGCAGGCTCACGATCGAGCAGGCGGACCTGCATGGCCAGGCGCCCGGGCGCAGCGATGTCATCGGCGTCCATGCGCGCCAGCAACACACCACGCGCCTGGCTGAACGCCTGCTGGAGAGCCGGTACGATGCCCTTGCCCGGTCCCCGCAAGACGCGCACACGCGGGCTACGCGCGGCCCACGCCTCGAGTATGAGGCGTGTTTCATCCGTCGAGGCGTCGTCAACTGCGATCGTCTCGAAATCAGGAAGGGTCTGCGCTTCCAGGCTCGAGATCGTTTCTCGCAGCGTGGCTGCGGCATTGTGGCACGGCAGGAGTACGCTTACGTCAGGCCGCATCGTTAGCGCTTCGCACGACCCCGCCGTTCCTTGTGCCCCTTACCCACTTGCGCAGGAAGCGTCCGGTGTGCGACGCATTGGTGTCAATGATCGCTTCAGGTGGACCCTCGGCGACGATTCGGCCGCCCGCCTCCGACGCTTCGGGGCCAAGGTCGACGACCCAATCGGCCGCGGCGATCAGGTCGAGGTTGTGCTCAACCACGACCACCGTTCCCCCTGCTTCGACGAGCTGGTGCAGGACATGGACAAGCCGATCGACCTCACCCGCTCCAAGACCGACCGTCGGTTCATCAAGCAAATACAACCGCGACGGGCCGCTGGCCCGGGCTAGCTCACGAGCGATCTTGAGGCGCTGGGCTTCTCCCCCGGAGAGTGTCGTCGCTGGTTGGCCGAGGCGCAGATATCCGAGGCCGACGCGTTGCAGTTGCCAGAGTGTTTCGCCGAGCCGGTCCTGTCGGATGAAGAATCGGATCGCTTCATCCACGGTCAACTCGAGTACGTCGCGGATATTCAAACCCCGATGCGTGACCTCCAGGATCTCCGGTCTGAAGCGTGCACCCAGGCACACCTCGCATGGAATCGCGACGTCGGCGAGAAATACCATCTCGATCGTCTCTTCGCCCGCGCCCTTACATGCCTCACATCGGCCGCCCGCCACGTTGAAGCTGAAGTGTTTCGGCGAGTATCCGCGGCGGCGTGATTCAGGCAATTGGGCGTAGAACTTCCGGATCGCATCAAAGGCTTTAATGTAGGTTACGGGATTGGAGCGCGATGTCCGGCCAATCGGACTCTGATCGACCAGGACCACGTCGTCGAATTGTTCTCCACCGTGCAGCTTTCGGTAGGCCCCGGTCGCTTCACCGAGGTGACGGCGGGCCGTGGACGTTCCCGCGATCTCCCGTTCAAGCGCCCTGTAGAGTATCTGGTGAATGAGCGTCGACTTGCCCGACCCGGACACGCCGGTCACGACAGACAGACAGCCAACCGGAATTCTGAGGTCCAGGTCGTGCACGTTATGAAGCTCAGCGCCCTCCAGGGTCAGCCACGCCGTGGGAACCCGCGGACTTTGCGTGACACTACGGGGCGCAACCAGTGCCTGGCCCGTAGTCGTTCCACTCGACAGCAATCCGCTGACCGAACCCGTGAACACTACCTCTCCACCACTCTCCCCGGCCCCCGGCCCCAACTCTATGACAACATCTGCCGCCTCGATCACGCACCGTTCGTGCTCGACGACCAGCAGGGTATTGCCGCGATCGCGTAGAGCAAGCAGTACGTTCATCAACCTTTCTACATCCCGGGCGTGCAATCCAATCGTCGGCTCATCGAGTACATACAATGTGTCCACGAGTCGGCTTCCGAGGCTGCCAGCCAACCGTATTCGTTGCATTTCACCGCCGGACAGTGTGCGTGCCTGTCTCTCCAGCGTCAGGTATCCCAGGCCGACGTTGATAAGGAAGCCAAGGCGATCGGCGATTTCCTCACGAATGGTGGCCGAAACACCGGCCTCAAACGGCTGCAGGTCGAGTTTGTCCAACCACCCGGAGAGATCCGACACGGTGAGGGCCGACACTTCGGCGATCGACTGAGCCTGTATCTTCACCGCCAGCGCTTCGGCTCGCAGGCGATCTCCTTTGCAGTCCGGGCACGTCTTTGGCAGCTGGTAGCTCCTGAGAAAAATCCGGATGTACTGCTTGTAACGTTTCCGTTCGCGGGATCGCAGAAAAGGCACGACTCCCTTGAATCCGGCAGTACCATGGAGCAGACCTTCCCGCACGTCCGCGGCCAGCTCCCCCCATGGCTCATCTGCCCGGATCCCTGAATCGGACGAATAGGCCAGTAAGGTGGCCCGCTCCTTCCGATAGCGAGGCTTGGTCCACGGGTCCAATGCTCCACCGGCCAGGCTGCGGTCGGGATCTGGAACGATGAGAGATTCGTCGTATTCGAGCGTCGCTCCGAATCCGTTGCACGTTTCGCAGGCACCCGTCGGATGGTTGAAGCTGAACAGCAGCGGTGTCGGCCGAGAAAACGACCGGCCACATTTCCGACATTGAAAAAGTTCTGAGAAATTCAGTCGGCTCTCGAATTGACGCTCTCCGGAGGCCGAGACATCCGGCGAGACGCGAATGACGACAGCATGGCTGTGGCCACCAGCGAATGCCGTCGCCAGTGCACCAGTCAGGCGCTCGCGCTCGTCAGATCCGATGACCAGACGGTCGACAACGACCAGCAACTCCGTCGCACCCGATAGCTTGCCGGCAAGTCCTTCCACATCATCCAGCGCGTCACCGAGGTGCCATTCGGTCCGATCCACCAGGACACGAACGAAGCCTTCCAGCCGCAGGTTGCCCAGCACGTCGGCGGCGGATGTCGGTACGGGTACGCCGATCGGAAAGGTGACGTAGACAAGCGATCCCTCCGGTAGATCCAGTACGAAGTCGGCGGCCGAGCCGGGCGTGTCCGGCACGACAGCTTCTTCACAATCGGGGCAGACCGTACGACCAATCCGGCTCCACAGCAGGCGTAGATAGTCGGCGATCTCCGTAACCGTACCAACCGTTGATCGGCTGCTGCGCACCGAGTTACGCTGATCGATCGCCACCGACGGACAGACCCCGTCAATCCGCTCGACGCTCGGCTTCGGCATCCGCTCGAGAAACTGCTTGGCGTAGGTAGACAGGGACTCCACGTACCGCCGCTGTCCCTCGGCGTACACCGTGTCGAAAGCCAAGCTCGACTTGCCCGAACCGCTGGGTCCCGTCACGACCGTGAGGGAACGATGCGGAATCTCGACATCAATCCCCTTCAGGTTGTTCTGGCGGGCGCCCCGGACGACGATCGATCGCTGCATGCAAGAACCTTCCGACCAGCGGCTACGATAGTCAATTCGGTCGGAGGAGCGGGGACCGTCTAGAATCGATCGATCACGACACGTAGCTTGTCGCCTCTAGATACCTGTTGAAGAACTGGGAGGTACACCATAGCGGATCACCCGCCCCCGGGGAGTTCCAGCCAGGAAGAAGAATCGCTCGGCAAGGCATACGATGCCCGCCTGATGCGACGTCTCCTGACCTACCTGCATCCTTACCGACTTCAGGTCGCGACGGCCATCCTGCTGCTGGTATTGGCCTCCGGACTCGAGCTCGTTGGCCCCTGGCTGACGAAGCTGGCGATCGACCGTGCGTTTCCGCAGGCAGATTACAATTTCCTTTCACTGTTGGGCCTGCTGTTCCTTGGGTCGCTCGCCCTGTCGGCTTTACTGGGTTACGTACAGACGATTCTGACTGCGTGGATCGGTCAACGCGTGATGATCGACCTTCGCGACGCCGTATTCAGCCACCTCCAGCGCCTGGAACTGCGGTTCTTTGATCGGAATCCGGTCGGGCGGCTGATGACTCGTGTCACCAGCGACATCGAAGTGCTGAACGAGATGTTTACGTCGGGCGTCGTGACCATCTTCGGCGATGTGTTCACGATCGGCGCGATCGTCACCGCCATGCTCATTATGGACTGGCGACTGGCACTCGTCACATTCGCGGTGCTGCCGATCGTCTTCCTGGCAGCGATGGTGTTCCGTCTCAAAGTCCGACGAGCGTACAGGGACATTCGGGTTCGGGTGGCGCGGATCAACGCCTATCTGCAGGAACGAATCACCGGAATGCAGGTCGTGCAGATCTTCAGCCAGGAGGAGGCGAGCCAGGAGAAGTTCGAGCGCATCAACCAGCAACATCTGGAGGCACACCTCCGGTCCATCACCTACTACGCGGTTTTCTTTCCGGTCATCGAACTCCTCTCCGCCGTGGCATTGGCTCTGATCATCTGGTACGGAGGTGGGCAGGCGCTCGCCGGGGCGCTCTCGATCGGCACGATCGCAGCATTCCTGCAGTACGCGCGCCGCTTCTTCCGGCCGATTCAGGATCTGTCCGATAAGTACAACATCCTGCAGAACGCTATGGCGAGTTCAGAACGCGTATTCCGATTGCTGGACCGCGAGCCGGCGATCCGAGAGCCCGAATACCCCGAGTCAATTGACGACTTGCGCGGTCGTATCGCCTTCGAAGGCGTTTGGTTTCGGTATGTGGTCCCGGACGAACAGGACGAGGTTCAGTCCGACGGTGGGTGGGTCTTGAAGGATATCAACTTCGTCATAGAGCCAGGCGAGCGAGTAGCAGTGGTGGGCGCTACTGGTGCCGGAAAATCTACCGTGATCAATCTGCTGCTGCGTTTTTACGAGCCGCAACGGGGCAGAATTACGCTCGATGGTCGGGACATCAGGAATATTTCGCTGGCAACTCTGCGAACCGCCATGGGCCTCGTGCTCCAGGACGTGTTCCTGTTCTCGGGAAGCGCCAGCTGGAATATCCATCTGGGTCGAGAGGGAATCGACGAGGCCAGTGTGCGGCGCGCTGCTGTCCGGGTCGGTGCTGACCGCTATGTACAGCGCCTCGAGGGAGGATACGACGCGCCGTTGGCTGAGCGCGGGGCGAATCTCAGCGTCGGGGAGCGTCAGCTGTTGAGCTTTGCACGGGCGCTCGCCGGCGATCCCACGATACTGCTTCTGGACGAGGCCACGAGTTCCGTCGATTCGGAAATCGAGGCTCGCATCGATGCGGCCCTGGAGGAGTTAATGACCGGCCGAACCAGCCTCGTCATTGCCCATCGTCTGTCGACCATCCGGAACGCTGACCGCATTCTCGTTCTGCATCATGGCCGAGTTCGAGAGACAGGAACTCACCAGGAGCTGCTGCAACTCGATGGCCTGTACGCCAGGTTGCATCAGCTGCAGTTCACCGCTCACGACGCGGCCTGATCGTGCTGGACACGATGCTCGCTCTCGACACACGCTGGATGCTGGCCGCACTGCTCCTCGCCATTGACACCTGGTCGATCGGGTTGATCCTGAAAGCCAGGCCCGGGAGGCGAGAAGCCACCCTGTGGTGCGGAATCGTGCTTCTGGTTCCCGTGTTCGGCTGCATATTCTGGTACGCGCTGGGACCTAAGCCTACACGTACTTGACCAGCTGAACTCAGGCCTCTTGCCGCCTGAAAATCAGCGTTTCATCATAGCCGACGGTGATGGAAGTCGCAGAACCTGGCCCATCAGCATCGATTCAGTAATGAAGCGATAAGATCAGCCCCGGCCCGCCCTGCCCCGGCCTTAGCCGCCACGTAGTTCCGGCCAGCCGTCCCCATCGATGCACGCCGATCGGCATCGCAAAGTGAGGCTATCCCGGCAACAGCATTCGACGCATCCAGTTCTATCGCACCCCCGGCCGCCACGAGTTCATGGGCCTCCCAGCGATCATGCCGTGCACCGAACATGACGGGCACGCCGGCAGCGGCTGGCTCGATAACGGAGTGCAGGCCGGTCCCGTCCAGACCTCCACCGACATAGGCGACGTCAGCCTCAGCGTATAGTTCAGCCAGAAAACCAACCGCATCGATGATCAGGGGAGAAGAATCGGATGACTCCTTCCCTCCTGCCGGGATGCGACTCCATACGCGGGCGGGCCTTCCGAAATGGCGCATCACGTCCTCCTCGAGCCGTGCGATCGTCTCTGGCGTGGGTTCGTGCGGAACCAGAACGAGCTCGACTTCCGGCAGCAGGGCCAGAGTCTCCAGCAGAAGAGCTTCGTCGCTCGGCCATGTCGAACCGGCAACCATTCGGAGCATACCGGCTATACGTTCGGGCAATCGGGCTGGTCGGCCCTCCGCCGATCGCACTCGATGAATCGCCCTGTCAAACGAACCGTCTCCGGTGATCCGGATGGCAGCCGGATGCACTCCGAGACGCACAAGCCGCTCCCGTTCGCCCTCCGACACGGCTCCGACCGCCTCCATCTGCCCGTACGCGGTACGAAGCAGCTGACGACTTGGAAAACGCAGCCGACCGCTTCCCGGGCGGACGGTCGCGTTGATCATTCCGACGGGAATGTTGCGACGTGCCGCCTCACTGGTGAACGTCGGCCAGAGGTCGAGTTTGGCAAACACGAGAGCGTCCGGACGCAGGGCATCCAGCACGGCTCCGGCGTGATCCCGGCGATCGAACGGCACGAACCAGTGCATGTCGGGCCGAATGTCGGCGGCTGCTTCCTCGCCGGACGGTGAAGAATAGGTCACGACCAGCTCGAGTTCCGGGATCAGCCGACGCAGTTCACTGAGGACGGGGATGGACCCGGCGAGTTCCCCGGCCGACGCTCCGTGCAGCACGAGGAGTGGACGGACGTCAGGCCCGATGCGCCGTTCGCCAGCCCACTTGCGGAATTCTTCCACCGACTCTCGACGACCGGCGATTGCCCGCGCGAGCTTAGGCGAGAATAGGCCCGCAACCGCCAGGAACGGCCCACAAACCCGCCATCCTATGTCGTAGAGCAGTCCCGTCGAATTCAACCGGCCTCGCGCTGAGTCATGGAAATTGCCGCACATCGAAAACTCGCCGTCCTTGTTCCGGTTGTCCATTAGAAGCCAGTTGCGGTACAGCGGTGGATCAAGCAACGGGATGATCCGGTATAGAAGGTATGCGACGCCAGAGTAAATTGATCCTGTTGACCGCCGGCTCGGCCATGTTGCTGCTTTCGTGTTCTCCGACGTACATCCTGCGCGCCGGCTGGGAGGAAGCTCGAATCCTCGCCGAACGAAGGGATATTCAGGAAGTCCTGGACGATCCCACGACGGAATCAGAGATCAAACGCAAACTCAGCCTGGTCCGCGAGGTGAGGGTATTCGCCGAACGCCGCCTCGGTCTGGATGCAGGCCGAGCCTTTCGGAGCTTTACCGCCACGGACAGGGACACGCTCGTCATGGTCGTGTCCGCAGCGCCGGAGTTCGAACTTCGTTGGAAGACCTGGTGGTTCCCGATCGTCGGACGACTGCCGTACAAGGGCTTCTTCAATTTTGGCGAGGCCGAGCGTGAAGCCGCACGACTGGCTTCAAAGGGGTATGACACGTATGTGAGGCCCAGCGCCGCGTTCAGCACGCTTGGCTGGTTTCCGGATCCGGTACTCACTCCGGCCTTGCGCGGCGACGAGATTTCGATTGCCGAAACCGTCATTCATGAAATCACGCACACGACGTTCTTTGCGCGAGGTCAGGCGCAATTCAACGAGAGCTTCGCCAACTTCGTCGGACACCGGGGCACGATCGAGTTCTACTGCGACGCGCGTGGCGACGCTGAACCGTGTGGACACGCCCGGGACCGCTGGCACGACGCACGCGTGTTCGGGGAATATTTTCAGTCCGTGAGGGTTCCGCTGGAGAGCCTTTACGCTTCGCAACGGTCTGAGACCGAGATGAGACGTACGAAGCAAGAAATCATCGAGGCAGCCGTCGAAAGGTTTGAAACTCAGGTCATACCCGACCTGCGATCGGGACGTTATCATGAGCTCGACGCCGGGACGATCGACAATGCCTGGTTGCTTTCACGATTGTTGTATTACGAACGACTGGACGACTTCGAGGCACTCTACACACAGCTCGGTAGCCTGAGACATGCTGTGGAAGCGCTCACAGAAGCGGCCGGCACCGATCCGTGGGCTGCGTTGGACACGCTTCTGGCCGAGGATTCTGATCGCAGTCGCGAGGATGCGCCGACCGCTCTCGGAGAGTAGTTTCGACCCCGCAATCTCGTACCCCTACCCGAATCGGGCGCGCTGGTCATGTATCAGAAGATCCTCATCGGCATCGACTTTTCGGACACGTCGGTGGATACCGTGCGCTGGGCCGTGTCCCGGTTCCCGGCAGCGGACATCGTACTGTTCCATTCCATCGAGAAAGTCACGATCCCCGGATACCTGCGCCGTGAATTGGGTCCGGACCTGGACGTCCGGCTGGAAGCAGAGTTGGACGTTCATTCGAACCTTGAGGCCATCGCAGAGCAACTCGGGATCCAGGCTGAGTTCGAGATCCGGCGTGGCTGGTCCCCTGAGACAATTACTGCGGCGGCCGAGGATCTGAACGCAGAACTCATTGTTGTGGCGGCACATAATAAGCGCGCTTGGCCAACCGCTGAACTCGGAAACACCTGCCGGGCCGTCGTTCGTAAATCGCAGCTCCCGGTGTTGGTCTGGCACCCGATGAGCGTCGAAAAGGACAAAACGATCCTGGCGGCTCTGAGCCTGCGCGACGAGGGTGCCCCCGTGGCTGAAACAGCGGCGCGTTACGCGGACTACTTCTCGACGCGGCTGGTACTCGTACACGCGATGCCCGGCAGTCTTCAGGCCTATCTGCGGGCGGTGAACTCGCCGGTCAAGGTCGAGGAGACTCTACAACGAATCGAAGCGGCGGCCCGGCAGGATATCGAAAAACAGGTGCCCGAAGAACTGCGGAAACGGTTGAAGATCAATATTTTGGTCGCGCGCGGGCGGCCGTCTGCCACACACATTCTCAACCTGGCAGAAACAGAAAACGTCGATCTGATCGTGATGGGCAAAGCACACGCCCCCGGTCTCGCCAGTCGCGTGTTGATCGGCGACATTACAGCGCAGGTAATATCCGGCGCGAACCGCTCGGTCCTCGTGGTCCCGATGTGAGCAACTTCGTATGCAGCCGCTGCGACCGTTCAGACCAGCAACCTCTTGGTGCCGCGCCGTTCCCCACCGACCGTGGAGCAAAAATCGCGACTGAAGTCTGCGGTGAATGCTGGGAAGACTGGAAACGCCGGCAGATGTTGCTGATCAACCATTATGGCTTGAACGTCCGTGACAAGCAGGCACGTGAATTCTTGTATCAGAACCTCGACGCCTACCTGTTCGGCACCGGAGATCAGGCCGACATCGATGAGACCAAGGAAGGCTCAGTGAGCTGGTAGAAGCTGTACGGATTCACGGACTCCGTACGACGAAATTGAACAAGCGATCTGGAATGTGGATCGTCTTGGCGATCTCCACCCCCTCCAGGTGCCGCCGCACAGCCTCCTGCGTCATCGCCGCGACTCGCACGTCCTCCTCGGATGCTCCGGTCGCGACAGTCACCATCGAGCGAAGCTTTCCGTTGACTTGAACCGGAATATCAACCGTCTCGGTCACCAGCATGGAGGCATCCCACGTCGGCCAGGATGCCGTGTCAAACATGCTCGGCGCCCCACCCAGGAGGCTCCACATCTCCTCCGCCGCGTGGGGAGCAATCGGGCCCAGCATCACGACGAGTGGCCGGACTTCGTCAAGCGTGGGAACTCGACCAGCGGCCCGGATGTCGTTGAGTAACTCCATGAGCGCCGCGATCGCCGTGTTGAACGAGAGACGCCCGAAATCTTCGGTAACCTGGCGAATCGCCCGGTGCAGGGCACGCTCGACGTGCGGATCGGGAAAGCCCTCCAATCCGGATTCGACCGCCGATTCAACGGCACCGAAGATCCTGCCGAGAAAGCGATGGGGCCCGAGAATCGCTTCGTCCCGAAAGTCGCCACCTTCCTGGTAGGGCCCGAGAAACATCAGGTACGTCCGAAACGTGTCGGCTCCGAAGCGTTCGATATACTCGTCGGGGTTCACCACGTTGCCGCGCGATTTGGACATCTTCGAGCCGTCACGGATCAATAATCCGTGCTTCCGAAAACGCTTGTATGGTTCTTCGAATTCAAGATGTCCGAGGTCATGCAGCACCATCGTGATGAACCGGGAGTACAGCAGATGCAGCACCGCGTGCTCCTCACCGCCGATATATGTATCCACGGGAAGCCAGCGATTCGTCCGCTCAGCATCGATCAGGCCATCCTTCGTCTCCGTGCTCGGATACCGCAGAAAATACCAACTGCTGTCGAGGAACGTGTCCGACACGTCTGTCTCGCGGCGGGCCTCCTGGCCACATGACGGACAATCGACTTCGTAGAATGAACGATCCCTGGCTAGCGGTGCCACACCATCGTCATTCGGCTTGAAATCTTCGACATACGGAAGCACGACCGGCAGTTGATCCTCAGGCACGGGTACCGGGCCACAGGTCTCGCAGTAGATAATCGGGATTGGCGGACCCCAGTAACGCTGCCGGGAGATACACCAGTCGTGCAGTCGATAATTTACACGGGGCTCTGCCAGGCCTCGCTCCGCGAGCCACGCAACGATTCGCTCTGCGGCTTCCGTCGCCGTCAAACCACTGAACTCCCCGGAGTTGATGAGCTTCTCGCTCTCCGTATGCTCGGTGAACGCTGCATCGAGGTCCGCCGCCGCCTCACCCGTCTCTGGATCTGCTACATCCGCGGGCACAACAACGGAAACGATTGGCAAGCCTCGTTCTTTCGCAAACTCGAAGTCCCGCTCATCGTGTGCGGGCACCGACATGATGGCACCGGTCCCGACTTCCAGCAGCACGTAATCGGCTACCCAGACAGGTATCGGTTCATTCGTCGCTGGATTCGTGGCGAATCCACCCGTGAACACTCCTGTCTTCGTCCGGGTGTCCGCTTTCTGGCGCTCCTTCAGGTCGAGAGTAGCGGCCCGTTCGCGGTAGCGTTCGACCGCCTCGCGCTGCCCGTTCGTCGTAACCGCGTCGACCAGCGGATGATCCGGCGCCAGGACCATGAACGTCGCGCCGAACACAGTGTCGGGCCGCGTCGTAAACACCTCGATCGCCTCTGAACCGGCAACCGGAAACTTCAGCGCGGCACCCACGGATCTACCGATCCAGTTTCTCTGGGCCGTCTTCGTAGTCTGCGACCAGTCGATCGTGTCCAGGTTGGTAAGCAGCCGCTCGGCAAACTCCGTGATCCGAAAGAACCACTGGCTGAGCAGGCGCTGGACTACGGCCGTTCCGCACCGCTCACATTCGCCCGCGATGACCTGCTCGTTCGCAAGTACCGTCTTGCACGAGGGACACCAGTTGACGGGCGCCTCTTTCTTCACGGCTAGCCCAGCCTCGTACAGCTTCAGAAAAATCCACTGTGTCCAGCGATAGTAGTCCGGATCCGTCGTATCGACCGTGTGGGTCCAATCGTACATGATTCCAGTACTCTTCAGCTGGCGCGTGAAGTTCTCGATGTTATTCGGAATCAGGCTCGTCGGATGGACGTTGAGCTGCAGGGCGTAATTCTCGGAATGGATGCCGAACGCGTCGAATCCGATCGGCTGGAATACGTCCTTTCCACACAACCGCTGAAAGCGCCCGTAAAAATCTGCGCCGGTAAAAGCGTACATGTTCCCGACATGGAGTCCCTCAGCCGAAGGATACGGGAACATCATCAGGTTGTAGAACGGATTCGTGGCTGAATCCAGATCCGGCTCGTTCGTCCGGTTCCGGGCCCAGTAATCCTGCCACTTGCTCTCTATCGTCAACGCGTCGTACATCCGATCCCCCGGACGATGGTTTCCTTCCGTGAACCGCCCATAATGCGCAGTTAGACCGGGCACGACAATCGAGCCGGCACCTTGCCGCCTTAGAGACCCGTGACTACCCTCAATTCCGGCCATGAAACCCAGCAGATTTAACGACAGAGTTCACCCGGGGATTGCTCTCGCGCTGCTTCGATCGCTGCGCGACCAGGACACTCCAGAGGAGTTGCTCGAAGACGAGGCGTTCGCCGACAGTCTTCCCCGCCGACTCGGGCTCAGTGACGTCGTGGATGTCCAGATGCGTCGTTATGCAGACCTGCGGGACCGCGGGCAGGCGTTGGCGCTGTCGGAATTCCTTGATCTCGTACGGCTGATTTCCCGGCGACCTGACGCACATTTCATCTTTCGGACTGCCGGGGGGACTCTCGCCCTGGAGCGTTTCGCGGACCCGGGGATGATCCGTAGAATGGTCCGTCGCTTCTACCCGGAGGGAGTTCGACGGCGGAAATTGTTGCGATCGATGTCGATGGCTGCTCGGGCACTGAACCCGGGCAGCCAGATAAAGGCGCAGCAGAATCCTCCGGGAATGGAGATCGAGAACTGTGCGCTTTCCTCGGCGGGAATCCACGGCAGCGCCTGCGAGATCCTCACGGCCGCGCTAGCCGTTTGTGTGACCGAGGTCTGGGACGCCGACCTGTCGATCCGCCATACCGAGTGTCGTGGCCGTGAAGGTGACCGCTGTGTCTGGTCCCTCGTCGAGGCAGCAGAGGTCGCAGCCCCCGCTAGCCGTTGAGATGATCGACCGGCGAACGTTCATCGCCCGGGGCGCTGCGGCCGTGGCCGGTGCCGGTCTGTCGGCCCATCCCCTGCATGTCCTTGCTGCCATCAGTCCCGGGCTCACGGAATCTTCTCCGCTGTTCGATATTTCGCTGGCACAATGGTCGCTGCATCGAATGCTGCGGTCTGGTGAGTTGGATGCCCTGGAGTTCCCCACGTTTGCCCGCGAGAAATTCGACCTCGGCGCCGTCGAGTATGTGAACACGTTCTTCAAGGACCGTGCGGACGATCACGCTTATCTTGGAGAGCTGCGCTTTCGCGCGTACGAATCTGACGTGCGCAGCCTGTTGATCATGGTAGACGGCGAGGGGCGTCTTGGAGATCCTGAGGCATCTCTACGGACCGAGGCTGTGGAGAGGCACTACCGCTGGGTCGAGGCCGCACGCTTCCTCGGCTGCCACAGCATTCGCGTCAATGCGGATTCCGCCGGGTCGCGTCGCGCACAGCGGGATCTGGCGGTTGACGGTTTGCGCCGATTGACCGAATTCGCGGCAGAGCGCGACATCAACATCATCGTCGAGAATCACGGCGGACTGTCTTCCGACGGCATGTGGCTCGTCGACGTCATCAGGCGGGTCGGCCATGCACGTTGTGGGACGCTGCCCGACTTCGGAAACTTCGACCTTGGCGACGGGGAGTCGTACGACCGGTACCAGGGCGTCCGTGAGCTCATGCCATTCGCCAAGGCGGTAAGTGCCAAGAGCTATGCGTTTGACGCGGATGGCAATGAGACCACCATCGACTTCCTACGGATGATTCGGATCGTGCTCGACGCGGGCTACCGGGGCTACCTGGGCATTGAATTCGAGGGTGCTGGATTGTCGGAGATAGAGGGAATTCGTGCGACGAAATCCCTGCTCGAGACCGTCCGGTCGAGATTCGAGGCCGATCCCGCGTTCGAGGCCGGCTCCTAACCCGCTTCGATCACAGAGCCCGAGGCGTCGGGCGGTTCGACATGAACGACCACTGCTTCAAATCCTCTTTCGGCGATCAGCCTTCGCTCCACTTCATCGGCAATGGCATGTCCCTCTGCAACCGTGAGTAACTCATCGACTACGACCGTCAACTCCGCATGAGCATGCGAGCCGAGGCGTCCGCGCGAACGAACATCCCGCACGTTCCTGACTCCTTGCAGATCACCTACAAACCGGACGATGCGCCTGGCGTCGATCGCGCGTCGATCCACAAGCACCGGAACCGTTCTTCGAAGCACCCGAAACCCGCTGAAACAGATGAGTCCGGCAACGGCGATGGCAAGCCAGGCATCGGCATCTTCCCAACCAGCGGCGACCAGACCGAGTCCGCCTAGAACAGCGAGCGTGATCCAGACGTCGGTTGCCGTGTGGAGTGCATCCGCTTTGAGAATCTCCGAGTCGAGTCGGCGGGCGAACCACGCTTCGACCCCTGCGACACCGACGTTCACGATGAGCGTGCCGCCCAGAATCGCGAACGTCAGCGTGTCCAGCCGGAGGGCGCTCCCGCCCGTCAGCAGCCGGGATATTCCACCTGACACGAGCTCGAAGGCCGTGATCGACAGGAAACTCACTACGGCCAGGGCCCCGATCGTCTCGAACTTGGCATGGCCATACGGATGCTCATCGTCAGCGGGTGCTGCCGCGACGCGAATCGCCAGCAGGGCTATGACGTTGTTGAGTGAATCGAACCCGGAATGCGCGGCATCACCGAGAACCGCCAGCGAGCCGGCCCTCCAGCCGATGAACATCTTTGCACCTGCCACCAACAGATTGGCCACCAGCACCAGGGAGAGAACGCGGCGGATGAACTTGCGGGTCGAAGTCCCGTCCCCGCGCACCGATGAGAACAGGGTCACTTTCTGAGCTTCCCGAATACCCAGTCCATGAATATTTCAAACGGCGGCTGTCTCGGGGCCCGTCCCGTCGATTCATACTTGTCGAACAGGCCCGGATACCCGAGTCCCGTCCATATGCCAGCACCAAGCGCAACAACGCCGCCGCCAAGGAGCAGGATCAGCAGTGTCAGATCATTCATGGATCGGGCATCCTGGTTTTCTCCCGCTGTGGCACCACTCGGGACCACCTCAATTTCTTGTACAGGCATCTGGCTTGCGATGGTCCACCGACGATCCCTAATCTCAACACTCAGTTCTCCCACGCAACCAGGAGCCGTTGTATGGACAGAAGCCGTAAGCGGGAAATCGATGTCCTGCTAACCGAAGACCGACGCTTCGATCCGCCTGATGCGTTTCGCGCAGCGGCACACGTCTCGGATGATACGCCCTACCGCTCGGCACGTAACGATCGAGAGGCGTTCTGGGAGGAGCAGGCAGAACAGTTGGACTGGTTCCGCCGCTGGGACACGGTCCTGTCGTGGGACCCACCGTTCGCCCGCTGGTTCGAGGGTGGCCAGCTCAATGTTTCTCACAACTGCCTCGACCGACATCTAGACGGGCCTCGGGCCGATGCCGTGGCGTTGATCTGGGAAGGTGAACCCGGGGACAAGCGAACGTATACCTACCGTGAGCTCCACCGGGAGGTCTGCGCATTTGCGGCCGCGCTCAAGAGATTGGGCGTCGAGCGCGGCGATCGAATCGGCATCTATCTGCCGATGATTCCTGAAGCGGCCATCGCCATGCTGGCCTGTACGCGCATCGGCGCGCCTCACTCCGTCGTATTCGGCGGATTCTCCGCCAAGTCGCTCCGGGACAGGATGATCGACACACAAGCACGGGTGCTGATCACGGCGGATGGTGGTTACCGACGGGGGAACATCATTCCGCTCAAGCAGACTTCGGATGAGGCCGTGGAAGGGCTGGAGTTCGTCGAGCATCTCGTCGTTGTGCGACGTGACGGCAACGGCCCGCCTGTACGGATGAAACAGGGCAGGGACCACTGGTACCATGAGTTGATCGGAGACGGTAACGCCACTTGTGAGGCCGAAGTGATGGACGCCGAAGATATCCTATTCATTCTCTATACATCGGGTACTACCGGCAAACCCAAGGGGATCGTCCATACGACCGGGGGCTACCTCACACAGGTCACAGCCACGACGCGGTGGGTGTTTGACCTCAAGCACGACGACGTCTACTGGTGCACGGCAGACGTCGGTTGGGTCACGGGTCACTCTTATGTCGTGTATGGCCCGTTGGCCCTTGGAGCGACGATTCTGATGTACGAGGGAGCACCCGACTACCCCGATCGCGGACGGTTCTGGCAGATCATCCAGGACTACGGCGTGACGATTCTCTACACGGCACCCACCGCGATTCGTGCGTTCATGAAATGGGGGGACGACTGGCCGGCGAACTATGACCTGTCCAGCCTGCGCCTGCTGGGCACGGTCGGCGAGCCGATCAATCCGGAAGCATGGATGTGGTACCGCAAGCACATCGGTGGAGACCGTTGTCCTATCGTCGATACATGGTGGCAGACGGAAACGGGCGGAATCATGAACACACCGTTGCCGGGCGCCATCACGACGAAACCAGGATCAACCACCGTCGCCTTCCCGGGTATCGATGTGACGATCCTGGACGATGATGGAAACGAGGCCGAGAGCGGTTACCTGGCGATCACCTCGCCATGGCCGGCCATGCTGCGGGGCATCTGGGGCGACGAGCAGCGTTACCGTGACACATACTGGTCGAAGTGGGACGGGATCTACTTTCCTGGCGACGGGGCGCGCCGGGACGAGGACGGATATTTTTGGATTCTCGGCCGCGTAGACGACGTGTTGAATGTCGCAGGACACCGGATCGGTACGATGGAGGTCGAGTCGGCGCTTGTGGATCATCCGGCGGTGGCGGAGGCGGCTGTCGTGGGCCGGGCGGACGAGTTGAAGGGGCAGGCAATCGTCGCGTTCGTGTCGCTGATCGAGGGGATCGAACCCTCGCCGGAGCTCATCGAAGAACTTCGACAACATGTAGGCACGGAAATCGGGGCTATCGCCAAGCCGTCCGACATCATCATCAGTGCAGACCTGCCGAAGACGCGCAGCGGGAAGATCATGCGGCGCTTGTTGCGCGACGTGGCGGAGGGACGGGCATTGGGTGATACGACGACCCTCGCCGATCCAGCCGTCGTGGAGAGCCTGCAGGCCAGGTACGAAGCAGAAGGCTAGACCGGGCCTCCAGGGAGTCTCGATCTGACCCGATGTGTGACAGGTGGCGCACGCTTCAGAACTGGCTGGTCGCGAAGAGGGCTACGCGGCTTCGTGACAGGACTGACACGATCCGAACTCTCAAATCGCTATGTTAGCCGCATTGTCATGCCTCGATAGCGCCGGATTGTCAACGAGACTATTACGCAAGCACAAACTACCTGTCAGACGCCCCGCGTGGAGGGATCCCAGATAAACTTGTGGAGCTGCAATTGGAGGCGTACGGGAAGGCCATCTGACAGAATCCACGAAGCGAGTTCCCGGCGATTCATGGTTTCGAATTCGGGCGAAAAATGGACAGTAAAGCGGTCCAGGGCGCGTTCGCGGAATTGCTTCCTGGCCCACTCGTAGTCGGCCCGGTCGCAGATGACGAATTTGAGTTCGTCGCGCTCCGGTGAAAGCCTGTCGAGATTCGTCCAGTCATTGGATTCCACCTCGCCGCTGCCGGGACATTTGAAGTCGACGATCTTCACCACGGATTCCGGAACGCGATCCACGGGCACGCTGCCGCTGGTCTCGCATAGCACCGTGTAGCCGGTGGCGATCAACGCCGTGGCCAGATCACCGATGTCGCGTTGCAGCAGCGGCTCCCCGCCGGTCAATTCCACCAGGCGACAGGATCCTCCGACCTTCTCTACCTCCCGCACAACTTCATCAACAGCCATGTCCGTTCCTCCATGGAAGGCATAGGCCGTATCGCACCACGTGCAGCGCAGATTGCAACCGGTCGTACGAACGAACACGCACGGCTGGCCGGCAAAGGAGGATTCTCCCTGAATCGAGTGAAAAATCTCGGTCACGCGCATTGGGTCAGTCCTGAAAGAATTCCCAGTCCAGCCGTGGCAGCTCTGTGTCGCGCATTGTAAAATCCTGCTTCATGGTTGTTCCCGGCGATCGGACGGGGCAAGACTCCGGCCCGAAAACACGTGGGGACACCGGCTCGGAGATCACTCCCCGGAACATGGTGTCCCGTGGCCAAAGCTCGCCAAAACGACCATCGGAAGCAAGCTTGACACGATGCCGGCCCGGGGTACTTTGCCGCTCTTTTCCACACATACTGAGGCGCCATGTCGCTGGTCCGTTTACAGAACGTATCGAAGAGTTTCGGTAACGTGCTCGCAGTCGACGGCTTGTCCTTCTCCATCGGCCGGGGAGAAGTCGTTGGTTTCCTTGGTCCGAATGGGGCCGGGAAGACAACTACGATGCGCATGATCGCGCAGGCACTGGAGCCGGACACCGGAACTATTGAGATCGATGGCGTGTCGATCACCGAGGCCCGCCTCGAATCGCGACGTCGAATCGGTTACCTGCCCGAGCGGAATCCTCTCTACGGCGACATGCTGGTGGCAGAGTTTCTGGAATACATGGGCAGCCTCCGGGCCCTGCGCGGGCGTGATCTGCGCACACAAATCGATCGGGCCGTCGAGCAGACGGGCATCGGCGACATGTTCTATCGGCCCATCGACCAGCTGTCGAAGGGATTCCGCCAGCGAACGGGACTCGCCCAGGCGATTCTGTCCGAACCCGATGTGCTGGTGCTGGACGAGCCGACGGAGGGCCTAGACCCCAACCAACGAGTCGAAATCCGGAAGCTCATTACGGACCTCGGCGCCGACCGGACGGTGCTGCTCAGTACGCACGTGATGCGTGAGGTTCAGGCGACCTGCAACCGGCTCCTGATCATCAATCACGGAAAGCTGATCGCCGACGGTACGGTCGATTCGCTACTGTCTGGCGGCGGGAGTGTTCGGGTAACCGTCGAACTCGAAGCCGACGCCCAGGAGGCGCTTGCCGCCCTGGAGGCTCTGCCGTCTGCCGCCCGGGTCACGCTGGACGCAAAGCAGGGGGCACGACCGCGTTTTCTGGTCTCGGGAGCCAGCAATTTGGACCCGCGCCCCGATGTATTCAGGCTGGCACGCGACCGTAACTGGATTGTGTGGGAACTCCGGCTGGAGCGTGAGGACCTCGAGGATATGTTCCGCGAATTGACGGAGTCGGGATCATGAGCGGCCGCAGCGTCTTCGCCATCGCAGCGAGAGAGTTTCGCGGATATTTTGATCAGGCTACGGCCTACATCCTGCTCGTCGTGTTCCTTGCTGCGAATTTCTTCTTTTTCTTCCGCACCGTGCTCATGACAGCGGAGGCCAGTCTGCGCCCGATGTTCGAGCTGATGCCGTGGTTGCTGCTGTTTTTCGTGCCGGCAGTGACGATGCGATCCGTTGCCGAGGATAAGGCGCAAGGTACGATCGAACTGATTCTCGCCCAGCCGGTCCGTGAGTCGGAGTACCTGCTCGGAAAATTCCTTGGCATGTTTGGTTTCCTTGGAGTGGCCCTTCTTGGAACTGTCGCTGCCTGGTTCGCTCTGGCGGCAGGCGGCCAACCACACATCGGATCAGCTTTCGCCCAGTACGCGGGGACCCTCCTGTTGTGCAGCGCACTCGTGGCCATCGGATTGTGGGCGTCGGCAACCACTCGCAACCAGATTACGGCGTTTATCGTCGCGACGACCATGACGTTTCTGCTGATGGCATTCAACCTGCCGATCGTCCTGCAGGGTTTACCACCGGTCGTGGCGACTGTCGCCCAGCGTCTCGGGCTGCTGGCCCACCATTCGAACATCACGCGTGGCGTCCTGGACCTGCGGGACATCGTCTACTTTCTGACCGTGACTCTGGCGTTCCTCAGCCTCGCGTACGTGTTCTTGCAACGCGGTCGCCGGAATCCTGCGGGAGCGAGTTTCCGAAAGCTCCAACTGGGCGTGCTCGGGATCCTCGCGATCTGCGTCGTGGTGAACCTCCTCGGGCGAAACATTCGGGGACGCTGGGACCTGACGCCGGGCGGCGCCTACACCCTGTCCGGACCTACCCGCGCACTGCTTGGCGGACTGGAGGACATCGTCACGATCCGGTTTTTTGCCTCGCGAAACCTGCCGGCGCAAGCGGAAGCGATCAAGCGGGACGTGGAGGATCTGCTCGCCGACTATGCGGCAGTAGGTGGCGACAGGGTGGTGGTTCGACGCCTTGAACCGGTAGCAGGCAACGACGGGGGAGCGGAAGCGGAGAGGCTGGGCATCTCGACGGTCGAATTTCAGGTCCTGGGCGAGGACGAATTCCGGTCCCGCCAGGGATACCTCGGGATCGCTCTCCAGTACGCGGACGGGCTGGAAACCGTGCCGTTCGTTCAACGGTCGGAGAACCTGGAATACGAACTGACCAGTGCGATCCTGGCCATGACCCGACCCACGACGACAGTTGTCGGGTTGCTGGGTGGGTTCGGTGGACCAGGCCACGACACGGATCTGGCTCGCTTCGTGAGTCAGGTCAGTGCCACCTACTCGGTGGTCAGCGTCGATCTGGCCGCAGACACTGCCGCTATCCCTGATTCTGTAAACGTCCTCGTGGTGCCTGGCCCGACCGAACCACTGACCCCGGCCGCCGGGGCAGAATTGCGGAGATTCCTGGACGAGGGGGGCAACCTGCTGTTGCTATTCCAGCAGTACGTGATCTCCGAGACCCTGATGTTCGCAGATACGGCCAGCCATCCTGAGCTCGACGCTCTGCTTGCACCATACGGCGTGAGCGTGGCAGACGGAGCCGCCTATGACATGCGGTCGAATTTCCCGGTCACCCAGGAATCTGACACCGGGCTACCCGTCAGGCGACCCTATCCGTTATGGCCGGTGTCCCTGCCCGTATCGACCCACCCGACTGTCATCGGCCTGACCGGCGTAGCACTGGGTTGGGCCAGTCCCCTCGACCTTTCCGGTGCCGACACGAGTACGGTCACTCCCCTTCTCGCGACGAGTCAGTTTGGTGGCGTACTCACGGGCCCATTCCCCTGGGATCCGAGCTTCGATTGGACCGCCGTGGCCTCGGATCTTCGCCCTCGGCCGGTCGCAGCCGCTCTATTGCCCCGTAATGTGGCAGGCGCGCCCTCGACAGGTGGGCGGATTCTGCTGGTCGGAGACGCAGATCTGATTACCAACCGATTCCTCGCCGCCAGTCCGGAAAACCTCGTGTTCGCTCGCAACGCCGTCGATTGGCTGGCACGCGATGAATCGTTGATCGGGATCCGGGCAAAACAGCGGCAGGCACCACCCCTGCTGTACGCCTCGATCGCAGCCCGCAACAGGGCGCGGTACGCTACCCTGGTCGGAGTGCCGCTCCTGCTGGTGCTGCTCGGGTTCGTCCGCCTGATGCGCCGCCGCCGACTCGCAGGCCTGGTATGGTCTCCAGCGGATCCGGAAAGCAACGCGCCATGACCCGGCGCCAACTTGGAGTTATATTCGGCGTTCTCGCAGCGCTATCCGTCGTCTGGCTTTCCGTACGCGATCGTGAGTCTTCGCCGGGAGAGTCCCTTGATCTCGGTGCAATGTTCGAGCGGAATGTCTCGGACATACGGATCACTCTGCCGGATGCATCAGCCATCCGTTTGCAGCTGGTCTTGGATCATTGGACGGTCAACGGATACCCCGCAAAAGACTCGCTGGTCGAGACCCTCCTGGCACAGCTCGACACGCTTTCCGAGGCCCGTCTGATCGCACGAAATCCTGCGACCCACGAGCGGCTGGGAGTGGACGCAGATGCGGCCGTTCGCGTTGAGCTTGGACCGGCAGCAAGCCCTGACGCCGTGTTCCTGCTGGGTAACTCAGGAGCAGAGGGCCGGTTCATTCGTCTGCCGGATCGACCCGAGGTTTTCGTGGTCCCCGGACCGGCAATTCGGGATCTCGATCGACAGGAATTCCGCTGGCGCGATCCGACGATCGTGACGGTCGATACAGCCTCGCTCAGCCGTATCGTGGTTCGTCGCGGTTCGGACTTGCCCGTTACCGTAGACCGGGACGAGTCGGGGGCCTGGTTGATCGATGGCACGCCGGCCGACACGATGCTGATGCGCGCGTTGCTCGAAACGGTGGTAGATCTGCAGGCGACAGGATTCCCGGCAGATTCGTTCGTGTACGCAGTGGACTTCGACCAGCCGAGCGCGATCCTCGATCTGTATCTTGGCGTTGATCTGACGGGTGCGCCGACGGTTTCACTGCTGTTCGCCTCGATACCGGCCCGTACCGATGTGCTCGTTCGACGAGCGGACAATCCGATCGTCTATGCGGTCGATGCCCGTCGGGCAAATCTTCTCACGGCGGGTCGCACCCGGCTTATCGGTCGGCCTTAGACGCCTGCCGCAGACCCGGGGAAGCCGGCTCAGGCCACGCCCGGCCGCGTCATCGCATCGAAGTCCAGAAGCGCGTCGAGATCCTCAGCCGACATCAACTCCATGTCCAGGACGACTTCGCGCAGCGTCTTGGACTCCTTGAGCGACCGTTTCGCCACTTCTGCTGCCTTGTCGTAACCAATCCGCGGCGCCAGGACCGTAGCCAGTGCCGCGGTCGACTCGGCATTGCGGCGGCATTGCTCCTCGTTCGCCTCGATACCCGCAACACACGAGTCCGCGAACACCCGGGAGCCGGTCGCGAGAATCTCGATCGACTCGAGAAGGTTGTGCGCGATTATCGGGATCATGACGTTCAGTTCGAAATTGCCGCGTTCACCACCGATCGTGATCGCCAGGTCGTTCCCGATCACCTGGGCCGCAACCATCGTGAGCATCTCCGACATGACCGGATTGACCTTGCCCGGCATGATCGATGAGCCGGGCTGAAGCTCGGGGAGCCGGATCTCGGAGAGCCCGGTACGCGGACCGGAAGCCAGCCACCGGAGATCATTGGCGATCTTCATCAGACTACAGGCCACGACCTTCAACATTCCGCTGGCCTCCACGGCGGCGTCACGCGCCGACTGCGCCTCAAAGTGGTTGACGGCTTCGGTGAAATGAATGCCGGACAGATCACTGATGCGTTCGGTGACCCTGGCAGCGAACTCGGGGTGTGTATTGATACCGGTGCCGACGGCCGTTCCTCCAATTGCCAGTTCGGAGAGACTCGGCCGGGTGCTCACAAGCCGGCGGATCCCGTGTTCGATCTGACTCGCATAGCCACCGAATTCCTGTCCGAGCCGAATCGGCGTGGCATCCTGCAAGTGCGTGCGGCCGGCCTTCGGAATTCCGTCAAACTCCTCTGCCTTCGTCGACAGGGCTTCCCGGAGGTGCTCCAGAGCAGGCAGCAAGTCCTCTTCAATCGCCGTCAAAGCTGCCACGTGCAGTGCCGTCGGGATCACATCGTTGCTGGACTGACCCATGTTGACGTGGTCGTTCGGATGCACGGGCGTCTTGGAGCCCACCTCTCCGCCCAACAGCTGAATGGCGCGATTCCCCAGGACCTCATTCGCATTCATGTTCGTCGAGGTGCCGGATCCAGTCTGAAAAATGTCTAGAACGAAATGGTCGTCCAGCTTGCCGTCCCGCATTTCTTCAGCGGCGTCACGGATCGCGCCGGCAATGTCGTGTTCGAGCAGACCGAGGTCTTCGTTGGTCTCGGCCGCTGCGCGCTTCACGGTGCCAAGAGCCCTGATGAATTTCCGGCTGAATCTCAGTCGGCTGATCGGAAAGTTCCGACGTGCGCGCTCCGTCTGCGCTCCATACAGTCGATCGACTGGAATTTGCATCGATCCCATCGAATCCTGCTCGTCGCGATATCCATCACTGGACATGATCTCACTGTGCTCCGATTCAGAACTGGACATACGCACCGGACCCGACGCCATGCTTCTCGAACCAACCCGCCACCATCTCGAGTGCGTACATGGCCGGACTCCCCGACAGAGTACTGTCGTCGGAATTCGGTTGCATGGTCGCAACGTTGATGACCGAGCCGTTTCCGTCAATGAAAGCAATGTCGAGGGCGATAGGTGTGTTACGCATCCAGAAAGAACGGATTTGCTCATCGGGATAAACGAACAGCATCCCGTGGTTCTCAGGGAGCGAATCCCGGCCCATCAGGCCTCGCTCGCGTAACGCCGGCGTGTCTGCAATTTCCGCCGTGATCGCCACGCCTCCCACAATCATGTCCGCCGTGCGTACGAGGCCTCCGTCACCCGGTCTCGGTTGCCCCGACGTCTCCTGCCGCGTGCGCTCGGTGGACAGCACGCCGGGCGGCGCCTCAGCGGCCGAGTCGTCAGAACTGCTGCACGCGGAGGCGCCCAACATGACGATCCCGACGGTGACCCACATAGATCTGCGTCTCATCCTGACAATACCCCGCGTTGAGGTCATTCTCTGCACCTGCATATACGTGTTTTACCCGACCCAAGATGCAGCGGCGAGGCCCACCCGCAACCTTTTTGCATACCCGCAAATCAGGAACCCGGTCCTGCAGCGTTGAGTCGCGGCGTGTAGTCGGATACATTCTCATCCGATTGAGAATCCGGCCGTTCCTCAACAGTCACGGGATGAGCGGCTCGCCCCAATTCCACAACAGGCGTCCAGATGATGTCCGAATCCTCCAGCATCGTACCGACTCGACCGCCGCTCGGTTGCGCGGCGGTAATGATGGAGGTACTGCGTGGTGAACTTCGCGAGCGTGAACTGCCGTTCACGCAGCAGCGGGAGGCGATCGCGCGAGTATTGTTCGAATCTACCCAGCATTTGTCTGCCGACGAAGTCGAGGCCGACCTACTCCGCGGCGACCATCAGATAGGGAAGGCTACCGTTTACCGTACACTGGCCCTGCTCGTCGAACTCGGCCTCGCAACCGAGCATGACTTCGATGAGGGTTTTCGCAGATACCAGATGACGGTAGGCGCTGCCCAGTACGACCATTTGATCTGCACCGTATGCGGAAACGTGACGCAATTCAGAGAGGAAGCCCTGGAGAGCGTGCTGGGAGACATAGTGGGCGGAGCCGGATTCGCACCGATTACGAGGCAGATCAAGATCTTCGGGACGTGCCGTGACTGCACGTGAGCGCCTGCTGGACCTGTTTGTCCAGCAATCGTTCCGACTCGGTGACTTTACGCTCGCATCAGGCCGGAAGAGCGACTTCTACATCGATTGCCGTACGACGACGATGCACGCCGAAGGACAGGCGCTGCTCGGAAAGGTCGGCTGCGACTACCTGGCTGAAGCCGGTTGGCAACCCGACCTGGTAGGTGGATTGACCATGGGCGCCGATCCGATCGCCTATGCCATAGCTGGCGAGAGTTTCCGGCGTGGCGAGCCGATCCATGCCTTCTCTGTCCGCAAACGGGCCAAGCAACATGGCACCGGCCGGCAGATCGAGGGCTGCTTCGAGTCCGGCGCCAGCGTCGTGGTGGTCGAAGACGTGATCACGACCGGGGGATCTGCGCTGCAGGCCTGTGAGTCGATTACAGCCGAGCAGGGCTCCATCGTGGGAATCCTGGCTACCGTCGATCGAGAAGAAGGCGGTAGCGAAGCAATCGTCGAAGCGGGGTTCAAGGTGATTTCCATGTTCGGCATCGGCGAACTGCGCAAGCGCGCGGCAGAGCTCACCGGCTGAACCACCCGCACTGAATCATGCTTCGACCCATGCTCCTCTGGATGAGCGACCGTGACGACGTTCGCGACCTGCTGTTCAGGCTCCCGTTCTCACGCAGTGCCGCTTCACGGTTCGTTGCCGGTGACAAGCACGAGGACGCGCTCACGGTAGCCACCGAACTGAACCGTCAAGGATTCCGTGTCACGCTCGATCTCCTGGGAGAGAGTGTCTCCGAACGGGCCGAGGCGGAACGCGCGACGGCAGAGTATGCCGACAGCCTGGAATTCATCGAGCTGAGCGAAGCGAGCACGACGATTTCTCTCAAGCTGACGCAGCTTGGCCTCGATATCAGCACGGAGTTCTGCACGGACAACCTCCGGCGCATCGTCGAGCGGGCGGATGTGTTGGGCAATTTTGTCCGAATCGACATGGAGCACTCCGATTATACCGAACGAACGCTCCAGGTATTCTGTAACGTGTTCGGGGACCATCAAAATGTCGGCATCGTCATTCAGTCCTACCTGAAGCGGAGTGAACAGGACGTCAAGCGACTCATCGGTCTTGGCGCACCGGTCCGGCTGTGCAAAGGCGCATACCAGGAACCGTCGTCCGTCGCGTTTCAAGACAAGGCGAAAGTGGACTCGAGCTATGTCCGGTTGATGCAACTGCTGCTGGATGGAGGGACACCCACGGCGATCGCAACCCATGACGAGCGGATGATCGAGGCCACCCTCGAGTACGCTCAGGCGAACAAAATTGACCGGGATGCGTACGAGCTTCAGATGCTGTACGGTGTCAGGCGGCGGCTTCAGAGAGAGCTGGTTGCCGACGGTCACCCGGTAAGGCTTTATCTGCCGTACGGCTCGCAGTGGTATTCGTACTTCATGCGGCGGATGGCCGAGCGCCCCGCCAACTTGTTGTTCGTCCTCCGCGCGATGCTGGGCGACTGACGACTGACACGGATGAGAGACTCTTGATTACGTTTACGGATACGGCAAGGCGCCACGTCGCCTCCTTCCTGGAGCAGGAAGCGGAACCACTCGCCGTGCGCGTCGAGATCCTCGATTCGAGTCCACTGGCACCGAAATATGACCTCTCACTGATCGCAGAACACGAGCGCGTCGAGAGCGATCAAGTGTTCGACGCCGGTGGTTTCGAGGTTGTTATCCCCGGTGACAGCGCCGATTTGCTGAAGGGTGCCACGGTGGACTGGGTGGAATCCATGGAGGGCAGCGGATTCAAGGTTGAGAGCCCGCTCCTCCGCCCGATCGGCGCCGATGCGCCTGGTGGAGACCTGGCCGACCAGGTACGCCACGTAATCGAGCTGCAGATCAACCCGTCGATCGCTTCGCACGGCGGTGAGATCAACGTGGTGGACGTGCGGGATACCGTCGTCTATCTGGAGATGAGCGGTGGATGCCAGGGATGCGGCATGGCTGCTGCGACGCTCTCCCAGGGCGTCCGGCGCATCCTCATGGAAGCGCTACCCCAGATTACCGAGATCCAGGACGTTACCAACCACGCGGCCGGCGCCAACCCGTATTACTAAAAAGCGGGGTTCAGGTTGAACTGCCAATACCACCCCTTGTCCGGCCGATTATTGGGGTGCACGTAGTCCACTTCCATGATCAACAGACCCAGCAGATTCAGCCGCACGGCTATTCCGTGGCTCGTCACGATGTCGCGCTGTCCCCCAAACAACTTGCTGTCGATGTCCTGCGTCCAGGCAGTGCCGGCGTCGAAGAACGCGGCGGCTTCTACCGGTGGGACGCCGGGAGAGTGGACGATGCCGAAGAATCCAAATATGGGCAGGCGTAGCTCAAAATTCGCCAGCGCGAGGCGACTTCCGAACAACTGGTCGAACACCGGGCATGACCCGTCCGCCTCAAAACTGTCGCCGCATTCGACGAATTCGAACGACGTGTCGTTGTAGCCGCGGATCAGCGACCCGAATCCCAGGTAGGGCTCGGAAAGCCGCGGATCCTCACCATCGTTGCCATACCGGCCGAAGTGCAGGACGCGCGCGGCCAGGGTAACCGGCCTGGTCGGCATCACATACTTCCTGACGTCGATCAGGATATTCGTATAATTGAGGTCTCCAAATCGCGGCGACGCATCAAGCCGATACCGCTGGCCGAGGATGGGCCCCGTGCCGCCAAACAGGCTGTTGTCATATACGAGCGCCGTTGTTGCGAGTGCCAGGTTGAGTGCCGGAGGCGCTGGAAAGTCCACGCGTTCGTCGGAGATGATGTTGCCGTTACCGTCGATGATCTGCGATCTGATCTCGTTCGCGAAATCGATGTTCTGGAAACCGGCTGAGATTTCCCACCGCAAGTTCCTGCTGAATGGATAGGAAACGCCGGTCAGAATCTGGCGGTTGATCTGCCACTGCAGTTCCTCGACCTGTTCGAACAGTTCCGGTCCGATCTGCCGGATACCGAATCGCCTGGTGACGAACGGAATCTGCGCGGCCAGAACGTTCCAATTCCAGCGCGTTCGCCGATTCTCGTATCCAACGATGAACGTAGAGGATCTGAGCAAGCTTCCGTTGGTCGTATTGACGTTCAGGATCGTGCTCAGATTGCGGTTGCCTAGCATGTCGCTGAAGAACAGGGCGATACCACCACCGAATGTCGTCCCGAACTGATCGACGCCGGCCCCGACCTGGGGCTGCGAGATGAAATCCAACGAGAGGCCCGCGCTGTAGTCCTCGATCTCAAACGTGACAGGATCCACGAGTCCGAGTTCGGGTTCGTCGAGCAGGACGTTGAGCAGCCCGGGACTCCGGTCCTTCGGCGGCAGCAGTGCGGGGCTGACGCCCGGAATTGCCGTTGCGATCGGAATTCCCGCCAATTCCGCTGGATCGTCGAGCGAATACAGATCGTAGTTTCCGAGTTGGTATGCCGTATAAACGAGCTTCGTACCCGATGAGGCCACGGAGATCGCCGGACTGAGCGGCGTGATGCCGGTCACACCCGTATACAGGTCCGTAACCTGGTAGAGTTGTCCCCCCTGAAACTCGTACCGGTACACGTTGCTGATCCCGCTGACGTCCGTGACGAAGTACAGGCTGCGGGAATCAGGGGCCCATTGCGGATCAATGTGCTTGCCTTTTCCGAATGCGGGCAGAGGCGTGATCTCCTCGTCCTCCAGGTCGAACAACCCGATCCGGTAGTTGCCGTACTCGAGCGTCGCCAAATCGGTCGAAAAGCGGTCAGTCACGAATGCAATCGTCGCACCGTCCGGTGACCAGGACGGCTGCAGATCCGAGTAGTGATCGTTGGTGAGTCGCTCGAGAGCCTCGGTTTCCACGTCAACGATGAAAATGTCCGTATAGCCATTGATCACCGCCGCGAATGCGATACGCCGGCCGTCCGGCGAGAATGACGGCGTATAGACTTCTCCAAGCTGTTCGAAGCGAATCTCGTACAGTCGCTTGCTATTCTGCGGATCAATGACCGTGATGGCGGGCCTGCCCTTGACCACGGTTCCGAACGCGAACGCCCGGCCGTCCCCCCGCCAGGCGCCAGAGGAGTTGATGAACTGCAGGCTCTCAAAGTGTGGGTCGGTCGCCGTCTTCGTGAACCGCCGAATGATCTTGCCCGTCTCGGCATCGGCAAGAAACATCTCGATGGAAAACAGATTCTTCTCGGACAGATATGCGACCAGGCTCCCATCCGGGCTGAGCGACGGGCCAATATTCAGGCCACCGCTGCCACGCCTCTTCGAAATCAATTCCGATGCCGCGCCGTTCTGCCCCCGTAGCGACTCGCCGGCCTGTTCGCGCACTATCTTCTCGTCGATCTTCGGGCGGCGCTCCTCCTGTTCCTCCGGCTCTTGCCCCTCGACCCGGGCCGCAGGATCCCGCTCGACGAGCACAGGGCGCGCCGTCACGACCAGATCGTCGGCCACCGAGGCATACATCTCGATGATCGCCTGGTGCCACTCCGCGGTAAGAGTCGGAATCGAAGTCTGGAGAACCGTCGCAATGGCCGCTTCTATGTTTCCGGAACGGCCCGCTACCTTGAGGACCTTTCCCAGTGCCTCATCTCCGTAGTGACCGGCGACGTATGCCCAGAACGCATGCCCCCAGCGATACGGAAAGTAATTTCCAGTGGTGAGGTCGCGCAGGGTCGGGAGATCGCAACCACAAGCCGCCGCATCGCGCATCCACATGGCGGTGTGCGGATCGACAGGTCCGATGGACAGGTATTCGGCCATTCCCTCGATGAACCAGAGGGGAAAAGAGAGCGCTGTCGGACCGCGGAATCCGACTCCGCCACCACCCCCCAAACTCGTCATGTCGAACTGAAATGCGTGTACCAGCTCGTGCCCGATTACATGATCTGACTCTTTGAGAGGTCCAGCCAGGGGCAGAACGATGCGTCTCTTCAACGCTTCCGTCACACCTCCGGTAGTCTCCCCGATCTCACCGAATATGGCGTTTGTCTGCTCGAAGTCGGGGTGGCTCGTATAGAGGATCAGCGCCTGGCGTCCTCTGAGTTGGTGGTCCAGCAGTCGGGCGATCCGGGCATACCAGCGCTCGGCCATCCGGGCAGCCTGTGGGACGATTTCGGCCCCATTTTCGTAATAGTAGATGTCGAAATGCTCCGTCACGAGCACCTCGAAATCAAACGAATTGTATTGGACCTTGTTTCGCCCGAAGTACTGAGCGTCGGCCGCGGATGGCACCAGAATGGAGGCAGCAAACAAGGCACAGGCGATACCGACGATTCTGTGCGACGATCTACCGATTCTCGCAAGAAGAGCGGACTGCATTGACTATCCTCCCTCGATACACACGTATTGAATCACTGCCCCGCACTACACAACGAGACTGCTGCGTTCGCCGTTCCACGACACCGAGAGCTACCCGGGAGCGTCGGCTGGGTTCGTGAAAGCCGACGACGGCCGGTAGTTCATGAATTGCAGGGGCGCAACAGCCCGTCGTAACGATCCAGCGTGAGGCGCGTTTCGGCCGCGGTTTCGAACGGCCCGATCAGCACTCTGATCACACCGTTCGGAGCCTCTACCTGGCTCACGGACTCACCACGCGCCTTGAGTCGTCGCGACATCTCCGCTGCGTTGCTTGCCTCCCTGTAGGCACCGACCTGGACCAGGAAGCAACCGTCCGGAATCGCCATCGGGTCACGCCGGGACCGACGGTTCGCGATCGCCGTCTCCTCGATTACTTCGATCCGAACGCGGGCAGTGCCGCTTCCCAGCATACCGATATCCCGAGCTGCTGCGCGGGATAGATCAATGATTCGCCCCCGAGCGAACGGGCCTCGATCATTGATCCTGACCTCTGTTTGTCGACCGTTATCGAGATTCACGACCTGGACACGAGCCCCGAACGGCAGCCTCCTGTGCGCTGCTGTCATCGCTTCCATGTCATAGACCTCACCTGATGCCGTCCTATTCCCATGGAATCCCGGACCATACCAGGAGGCCTCGCCAACCTGTTTCCATCCCTGCTCCACGACTTCCATCGTCGCAGGTGCTGGGTTCGTGGAGCAAGCGCCGACGAGCGCTATCGCGCCGACCGTCAGGCAATGCTTGTAAGCTGATCTCACCAGATCGAATCTCCTGTCTGCCGAAAACTGGCTGTCGCCCGTCTGCCGGGCAACGCGTGGAAGCCTACTCGAGCAACTGCCAGAGCGCGGCACGCTCTGGCTCGGTGAGTACACGATTATACACCAGAATCTGCTCTATCTCGCCCGCAAAGAAGTCGGCTGCCGGCACTCCTTGCCGAACCCCATCGTGATAATATGTATCCTCACTGATCGCGCCGATCCCCGCGTCTTCGTGATGCTGGAATACCTTGCCGGCGCCGGGTAATTCACTGACAAGTCGTCGATTCACCCAGCCACGCACGGTGCCCACGGGCTGATTCAACTCAAGAATCACTGCATACGCCGTACCGGGGGTGACGGGAACGATCACATCAAGGGGCCCGAATGGCGTGGTGAGCCCACCATCATCGTCCCATAAATCATAGGCAGACATATGAAGCCGACCCGCGTCCAGGTAGACATTGAACCCACGCAGGTCACCACCTGTCTCAAAGATCATCTGACGGCGCTCGACGTCAGCCGACGTCTTGAACCTCAGCGCGATCGTACGCTCTGCCCACGGTCCGCCCAAGTTGAGCCCCTCTGCATCTGCCAGGCTGAGGAGGTCGTCCTGCCCGTCGAATCGAAGAGACACTCGCCCGTTTTCGTGTATCGTCCGGGGTCTCCTGTCGAGCCGGGGTCCATCCCCGGCGCCGGGAGGACGGTCGATCACGAAAGCGTGGTTTCCGGCACCCGATTGGTCTTGCCAGAAAATCTGCCGCGCCGAGTCGGTTACGGAGGTGGCCGCGGCAGTCGGTGAGATCCCGGAATCGGCGTTCAGCCAGAGTACCGGATCATCCGGCCCGAAGTCCGAAGCCGGCACCGGCGCACAGGAAACCGCTGAACCGGCCGGGAGCGCAAGACAGGCAAGAGCACATTTCATTGCTGCGATAGACCACCTCAACGTAGGATCTCTCCGGTTAACTCTTACGTTCCAGTGAGCTTGAAAATGACACGAGGCGCTTTTCTCATGAGCGAGACTTCCGCTCTCCGAACCCGATGGTTGTGGGTTGTTGTCCTTTTGGCGACCGCGGCGGTTGTAACGGCCGGCTCTACACCGGCCGGCCTGGATAGTCCCGCGTTGGCGGACGCTGAGAACGATCCCGGCTTAGTCCACACGGAACTCGAATCATCCATTCCCGCCGACGGTGACATCGTACGGAGCGGACTGGAGAGCACAACTCTCGTGTTCAGCGGCGCGGTTGAATCGAAGCTCACTTCGGTCCGGTGGATCGGTCCGGCCGGCGACACTGTCTCGTTGCGCGTTTCGGGCGATCCCGACCTGCCACACGTGATTACAACCGAGGCGCCACCAGGCGAAAACGGCCCACAGAAGCTCGTGTGGAGAAGCGTCTCCATAGACGGCCACCAGATCGCTGGGGAGATCCTGTTCACAGTTGCCGCCCCCGAATTCGTAGCACCGGCGCCCGCCGAGATCGTAGCCGCACCAGACCTGCCGACGGCTACCGTTCAACCTGGCCAGGAAGTGAGTGGCTCCGTTGTCACGCATGAATTCCCCACTTCAAGGATCGTGGCCCGTGGGCTGGGCATGTTCTGCCTGCTCGGCTTCGCGGGCCTTCTGTGGTTCGGCATGGGTACGACGATCCTGGACGAACCACAGCCGCACCGGCTGGCTTCGATTCTCGGCCTTGGTGCGACGTTGCTGTTATCCGTCGATCTGCTGTTATGGATGTCGAGTCTACGCCTGCCCGGGGTAAGTCTGAGCGAGACGTTCGCCACGGTTCTCGGGACGCGGAGCGGAGCGGTAGAGGTCTGGCGTGCCGGCCTCGCCCTTTCGGCGTTCCTCCTGTTTGCGGGCACGGGACTCGTCCGGCTCGGGAGCGTACTCGCGATTGGGGCTGTCGTCATTGGAGCGTTGGGAGGACACCAGGCGGCGATCCAACCGATGCTCTCGCTACCCGCGAACGGCCTTCATCTGGGCGCGGCCTCCGTGTGGACCGGTGGCGTTCTGCTCCTTGCTGTCTGGCCGATACGTACCGGTGACACGGAATCAGCGACTGGCTGGACTTTTCCGCGCATCGTCCGCCGGGTTTCATCCGCTGCCCTGCTGGCCTCCGTCGTGATTCTGGTGACGGCAGTCGTCCAGGATCTGCTCTACCTCCCGTCCCTGGGCGCCATCTTTAATTCCGACTACGGAAAACTGTTGCTCGCGAAGTCGACCGGTTTCGCGGCCCTTGTCTCATTCGGAGCTTACAACCGCCTCCGACTGATTCCCGCTCTCGAGGCAAGCGAGGCAGGCGCACGACCGCTGCGGAAGAGCGTGCGCCTGGAAGTCATCGTCGTGATCGTTATTGTTCTGGTAGCGGTCGTGCTGTCGCAGGTTCCGCCACCGCTGGAGTGATTGCGCGGTCGTCAGACCTGCGACCCAAAGGACTCAGCCCGGAAATACATCGGGCGTACCGAGAGGACGGAGTCGTGAGGTGCGACTTCTTGCGTCTCCCCTGGAGACCCGTCTAGGAACCGGGCCGGTCTCCCATGTATCGAGCGGGAATAAGATAGTTCTGCACGTAGTCCGCGATGCCGTCTTCTAGCGAGAAGATTGGCGCTTCGTACCCTGCCCCACGGATGCGATCGATCGTCGCTTGCGTAAAGTACTGGTATCGGTCGCGGAGCTGTTCGGGCATGTCGACATATGTGATGTCGGGGTCCTTGCCCATGGCCGCAAACACGGCGGTCGCAAGGTCCGCGAACGAGCGGGCCGTGCCGGTTCCAGCATTGAACAGACCGTTGGCCTCGGGATGATCAGCGAGATACAGGACCATGTCCACCGCGTCCTTTACGTAGACGAAGTCTCGCATCTGTCCACCGTCCTCGCAGTCGGACCGGTGAGACTTGAATAGCTGCACGGAGCCGGACTTGCTGATCTGCTCGAACGCCTTGAGCACGACGGAGCGCATGTCCGCCTTATGGTGCTCGTTGGGCCCGTAAACATTGAAAAATTTCACCCCGGCGATGAGCTTCGACCAACCCCTGTTGTGTGCCTGGACGTCAAACAGGTGCTTCGAGTAGCCGTACATGTTGAGAGGGCGGAGAGTGGACAAGTCCGCGCCATCATCGTACCCCTCGCGGCCATCTCCGTACGTCGCGGCCGAACTGGCGTATACGAATCGAGTCTCGTGCTTCAGGCACCAGCGAGCCAACGTTTCCGTATAGTGGAAATTGTTGGTGTACAGATAACCGGCGTCCCGCTCCAAGGTCGAACTGCAGGCACCCATGTGGAGAATGGCGTCGGGCTTGATCCCACTATCCAGGAACTCGAGCAGCTCCGCTTTGTCCAGGTACTCGGCAAATCGCAGCGCTCGCAGATTTCGCCATTTATCCGAATCGTCGAGCTCATCAACGATGATCAGATCGTCACGGCCTTGCTCGTTCAATCGAGCCGCCAGACAACTGCCGATGAATCCCGCTCCGCCTGTAACGACGATCATGTTTAGGCCCCCAACTGCATGGAATTCCACCGGGTATTTCCGTGGATCAACGCGCTATTATACTGAGATTCGCCTGACCACCCCAGTTCTTCAGCAGGCCTCTAAACATACACCAGTTGCAACATGACCCGTATTACGCTCATCCTCCAGCAGATCTCGACGGCGTGGTGCGCTACCAGACCGGGGTCGTAGTCAGCCAGGCGCTGGTGAAGGCCTCAGTGAGCACACGGCCAGATCCTGCGGCTAACCTGCGGATGTTCATTACGCTGTTCAGGCCGATGAACTGTTCAAGATGCCACCAGTCATGATGAGGCCGTAAGGTCGGAGGACGGTCGGGCCTGGTTCGCAATGTCATGGCACCGGGTAGCTTCCCTCTTGCACGACGATCGACTACGGGTTCATCGTGGCATGTGTCTGTTGGGCATGGTGATGACTGTCGTCTCGAGCGACGCCGAACAACCTGAGGGGCTCTGCGGTGAACGAACGCCCGTTTGTGGACCACTACGAAACCCTGCATCTCAGCCAGAATGCGGACGCCGAGACGGTAGAACGCGTCTATAGGATGCTGGCCAAGCGCTATCACCCGGACAACGCGACATCCGGAGATGCCGATATGTTTCGAGATGTGCAGGAAGCCTACGAGATCCTGTTGGATCCGGAGCGGCGCGCCGAGTTCGACGTCCATTATGATACACAGAGAACCGTGCAGTGGCAGATATTCGGGCAGGAAGCAGCCATCGGTGGCCGCGAGGACGACCAACGCATATTCCACGGCGTTCTTTCCCTGCTGTACGTAGCACGGCGCAAAAATCCAGAGTCGGGTGGCCTGGGCGTAGTTCATCTGGAGAAGATGCTCGGGGTTCCTCGGGAGCACCTGGAGTTTCCCATGTGGTACCTGAAGAAGCGTGGGTGGATCGAGATTCTCGACACCGGAGAAAGAGCGATCACGGTAGACGGTATCGACAAGCTGAACACCAGGGAGATGACCATCGCAGACAATCGTCTGCTCCAGGAATCGGAGAAGGCGAAGAACGAAGAAGAGGAGGCGGCCGAGGTAGCGGCCGAGAAGTAGCAAAGTCCGTCCGGGACACGCTCGCCAGCGGAAACGCATGAACCACGACGAGACGCACAATGTTGAAAGACCGGTGAAGCCCCCGTTGCTCGAGAAGCAGCTGGGGCTGTGGGACGTCTATGCCCTCGCCACCGGCGCAACGCTCAGCTCGGGTTTCTTCCTCCTGCCGGGACTCGCAGCCGCCGGTGCCGGCCCGGCGATGCCGCTGTCGTATATGCTCGGGGCGCTGATTCTCCTGCCGGGTCTGTTCAGCATGGTGGAGTTGTCGACAGCCATGCCCAAGGCCGGCGGCGTTTACTACTTCCTCGACAGAAGCATGGGGCCGCTCGTCGGCACGATCGGCGGATTTGGAACGTGGATCGCAGTCGTCTTGAAGTCCGCGTTCGCGCTCATAGGTGTCGGCGCATACCTGCAGCTTTTCGTCCCCGGACTCAAAATGGCCCCCATCGCAGCCGGCTTCGCGGTGTTTTTTGGCCTTGTCAACTACTTCGGGGCAAAGAAGAGCGGCACCTTTCAAGTCGTGTTGCTGATCGGGCTCTTGATCCCACTCCTGTGGTTCTGTGGGATCGGCCTGTTCCAGATCGAGTCTGGCAACTTCCTCGGATTCTACGAATCGGGTAGCGCCGGGATCATCAGCACCGCCGGGCTGGTGATCGTCAGTTACATGGGCCTGACAAAGGTGGCCAGCGTCGCCGAGGAAGTGAAGAATCCGGAGCGCAACCTTCCCCTCGGGATGTTCCTGGCCTTCGCGAGCGTCGTCGTGATTTACGTAATTGGGACCACGGTGATGGTGGGCGTGGTGGGCGTGGATGTGCTAGCCCGCAACGGCGGAGATCTGACGCCAGTTGCCACCGTGGCAGAGGAGCTGGTGGGCCCATGGGGTGCGGTGATCATGACGGTGGCCGCTGTGTTCGCCTTCTCCTCTGTTGCGAATGCCGGAATCCTCAGCGCATCCCGCTATCCCCTCGCCATGTCGAGGGATAAAGTGCTGCCCGAATTCTTCGGACACATCGGCAAACGAGGGACGCCGACGGTGGGCATCGCGGTCACGGTGGGTATGATCCTGCTTTCGGTCATAGTGTTCGACCCGACCAAGATCGCAAAGCTGGCGAGCGCATTCCTGATGTTGATGTTCGCCCTCGCCTGCTTGGCTGTGATCGTCATGAGGGCGAGTCGGATCGAATCATACGATCCCGGTTACCGGTCCCCGCTATACCCGGGTCTCCAGATCATCGGTATCCTGGCTCCGTTCTGGCTGATCGTGAACATGGGGATCTTCCCGACCCTGTTCACAGGTGGCCTGATCACCTTTGGCGCCATGTGGTATACCTACTACGCACGCGACAGGGTGGACCGCGAAGGCGCAATCTTTCACGTGTTCGAACGCCTTGGGCGGCAGCGATACGACGGGTTGGACCGCGAACTCCGTGAAGTAATGAAGGATCGGGGTCCGCGAGAGGCCGACCCGTTCGACGAGGTGTTCACCGAAGCTCGAGTTCTCGACATTTCCGGGCCCATCGACTTCGAGGACCTGGCCAACCAGGCATCACAGCGGCTGGCTCTGGATCTGCCGATTGCGGCGGGCGAATTGGCCGAGGGGTTCCTCCTTGGTACGCGGATGGGGGAGACGCCGGTGTCTCACGGAGTTGCGCTACCGCACATTCGACTGGAACAGGTCGACCATGCCTACCTCGCCCTGGCCAGAGTTCGGGAGGGAGTTCGGTTCGAGACCGAGCTGGATGGGGCGGGTCGCACGCTCAAGCAGCCGATCCAGGCGGTGTTCTTTCTGGTCGGTCCGGAGATGGATCCAGGGCGGCACCTGCGCATTCTGGCCCACATCGCTCGCCGCGTGGATCAGGACAGCTTCATGCCGGAATGGCTTGGAGCCGAAAGCGACGAGCAGCTGAAGGAAGCCCTGTTCCGAAACGAGCGGATTCTCATAATGACGCTAGGGAGCGCACAGAACAACTCTGCTCTGATCGGCCTCAAGCTGAGTGAAATATCACTGCCTGACGGTACGTTGATCGCGATGATTCGCCGGGGAGATGAGCTGATCATCCCCAAAGGCGGAACGGTGCTCCTCGATGGAGATAGGCTTACGGTGATCGGCCGGCCGGAGGGGATCAGCGCCCTTCGTGAGCAGTACGGCGTGGCGGCACGGTAAGGTCGTCGCGTGACTGCAATAAAGCGGAGGAGCAGGGATTCGAACCCTGAAGCCCGTGAGGGCGCCGGTTTTCGAGACCGGTGCATTACCATTCTGCCACCCCTCCGTACCGACACGTCCTGGGACGCGCGGTTGACGCGAAATTCACGCGTCGGCATGCCGCCGAGGCGGCGAAACGGACGGGGTGGGATTTGAACCCACGAGACACTTGCATGCCCACACGCTTTCCAGGCGTGCGCCTTAAGCCACTCAGCCACCCGTCCGGGAGACAAAAAAGAATGGGATTCGTCCGCGCGCGAACCCGCCGCGGGCGAGAATCCCAAACTCTCTTGACCTAGCTTACGGAGGGAGTGGGATTCGAACCCACGCGGGCCTCTCGACCCAACGCCTTAGCAGGGCGTCGCCATAAGCCACTCGGCCATCCCTCCACACTGAACCTATCACCATCTGGTGCAAGTCCGGACCCTGCAAGCAAAACGGCGAAGGCTTGTGCCGCACAATCGCGGCGCCCCTTCACCGGTTTCTGACGATTGGCCCGCCAGGGGTCGAACCTGGAATCTCTTGGGTCAGAGCCAAGCGTGTTGCCAATTCCACCACGGGCCACCAGTCATCCCGGAGGACGGGGAGCGAGTATACGGAAACGGTCTGCCCGTATCAACCATCCGAACGGCCCCGCTCAGGAGTTCTGGTTGGCGACCGATTGTTCGTGCCTGGCGCCAGCAATTGGAGGGCGCAGGATGTGATCCTACAGCAACCCTGGGACCAACCGGCATCGTGGAACAGGATGGCCGGGACGTCGCCTGCGCGCTGCGCGATCGAATCCAGGGACGCCACGTCCGGCTCGAGACTCACCACTCCTACTGAAGCTCCGTGGACCGCACGAAGGGCGCTCCGCATAAGCCGCCGTACGGAAGGACTCTTCGACATCACGATCGCCGTCGACCCACGACGTAGTGACCGCAGTCTCGCAAGGGTCTCACCTACTGGGGCTACAGGGTACAGTGTGACATCGGCTGTCGGAACCAGATCCAGAGGATGGAGCAGCACCGGTTCGCCGGCAAAGGTCTCGCCTGCGAGCGCAGTAGTGGCTGAATGCAGACCGACTTCCGCACAGAGCAGTCGACCCAATTCCGGCTCGCCGCAGTGGAATACCCTCGATCGCATCTCGGAAGGCCCCGGCGATGGGCGGGACGCGAAGCTTCCCGACCCCTCCTCGCAACGGATCAGACCAAGACAGGCGAGGTCGGCGTACACGGCCGCCACCGTATTCCTGTGGACGCCGGAAGCTGCGGCTACGGCCCGAATGCTGGGGAGTCGCTTTCCGACCGAGGACGGATCCAGATCAAGGCGTTCAAGAAGCCGCATGCCCACGAGTAAACGAAGGCGGGCTCGGACCCGGAGTTCTCCGACGCCGAGTGTTGGTGCGACCTGACCGGTTCCGCGCACTTTGCAGCCCCCGCTTGACTCGTTTGCTTGCAGGCGTGCCTTTCACCTCCCGGCACCGGGTGTATATTGGCCGCCATCCTCAATCGACTATCATCTCGCCAAACGAGATTCGCACATGAAGATGCTGGTGCTCGGAGGGGGCCTGCAGGGCTCCGCCTGTTCCTTCGACCTGCTCAAGCAGGACGATGTCGACAGGGTTACGCTGGCCGATGTCCGCGCGGATGCTGGTGCTTCATTCCTGCCCGAAGACGCTCGACTCGAGCGCGTGGCGCTGGACTTTTCCGATGAGACAGCGACGCGGACGTTGATGGAAGAGCACGATGTCGTCATGTCTGCCGCTCCCTATTTCTTCAACGAAACACTGGCGCGGCTCGCCATCGAAGCTGGTTGTGACTACACCGACCTCGGAGGCAATACGGAGATTCTGTTCGCACAGCTCGAAATGAGCGACGCGGCGCAGGAGGCCGGTGTTACGCTGATCCCGGACGTCGGGCTCGCCCCGGGCATGGTCAATGTGCTGGCTGCCGAGGGAATCCGACGCCTCGACGATGCGGTGTCCATAAAAATGTACGTGGGAGGCCTTCCTCAGAATCCGGTCCCGCCGCTCAACTACCAGGTCGTCTTCTCGCTCGACGGAGTAATCGACTACTACACGACACCTTCGTTCGTCATTCGAGACGGCAAGCCGTTCGAGGTCGATGCCCTGTCTGAACTCGAGCACCTGGAATTCGGCGGTATCGGCACCCTTGAGGCCGTTCACACGGCAGGCGGTGCATCATTGCTCCCCTGGCGCTATGGAGGAAAAGTTGACTGTCTGGAGTACAAGACTCTGAGGTTCCCGGGACATTTCGAGATCATGAAGTCGATCCGGGATCTTGGCCTGATGTCACTGGACCCCGTGAGCG
>SMVB01324816.1_pt1 | contig 45618 bp, 41 predicted proteins | sample 2456461 | NCBI WGS metagenome assembly SMVB01 (sample SAMN11095934, study PRJNA526329) | marine sediment metagenome | biome: Marine sediment; feature: Surficial sediment; material: Deep marine sediment; isolation source: Hadal surficial sediment | place: Pacific Ocean | collected 2014-05 | depth...
ATAAGCGGGGGATAACCTGGATCGTCAGGGAATCGTTGCGGTAACTGGTCTTCGAGATTTTCATATACAGAGCGACTTGGCAGGATGACATTATTCTTTTCAACATAGTCGGCCCACAAGCTCAGCATTTCGCCTAATTTCTGCGGATTGCGCTCGGCGAGGTTTGTCCGTTCGGCGGCATCAGTCTCCAGGTTGAACAGTTCCCAGTCACCAGAGCCGAAAGGTCGCCATTGCCAACGAAGCTTCCAGTTGCCCTGGCGTATAGCTCTGTTACCGAAGAGCTCCCATCCGAGGTAGTCTTCGTCGGATCTGACGTTCTCAGTGTCTCCTTGCAGCATGCCTAGCCAGGTTTTACCCATCAGTCCTGACAGCTTTTTGCCGTTATGGGTCTGCGGATATTCGATGTCAGCGACGTCAAGCAAGGTAGGCATGATGTCCGCGACGTGCATGATAGCGTGGTGAACACTTCCTTTTGGTCGCTTCACAACGGGACCGCTAACGATCAGTGCGTTTCTTATACCACCCTCTGCCAGCCAACCCTTGTACTGACTAAATGGCGTCATTGAAACCTGAGCCCACATGGGGCCATAGCCAACAAAGGATTCAGGATTACCCCACGCCTTAGGGTGAGTTTGTGACCAATTAATGGCAGCGTTGAGTGCATTTAAAGTACCTGGTGTACCGGCAATCATATCGAAGAGATCAGTCCCCTCTGCACCATTGTCACCGAAGACGATAAAAATCGTATTTTCGTACTCACCAATTGATTTTAGATAATCAACCAGCCGACCAACATGCATATCCATGTTCTCAACCATCCCCGCGTAGAGTTCCATCTTCATGCCGAGAACTGCCTTTGCAGCCGGAGCCAGTTGTGTTGGATCTGGTACAAACCACATACGCTCTGACATCTGAGTACCCGGACTGGTAATACCCATCTCGATTTGCTTTTTCAGACGCTGATCGCGAAACAGATCCCATCCCTTGTCATATTCACCAACGTGTCTGGTGCGCCATTCTTCTGGTAAGTGGTAAGGATCGTGGGGTGCCTGATGTGCCACATAGGCAAAGAACGGCTGTCCATCACCATGATCTTCTTTGATGAAATCGATCATCTTGTCGGTATAGGTGCGCGTTGCGTAGTAATCCTCAGGCAATTCAGACAGGTATTGTCCATCCTCGGTAAACACCAGTTTTGGCGCTATCGCCACCACGCTTCTCATATCCCAATAGTTACCACCGCCATCCAGGAGACTGAAGTCGCGTTCGAATCCCCTGGCTCTCGGGATCTTGTCGGGGGCTTTACCCAGGTGCCACTTGCCGGTCATGTATGTGTGATAACCGGCTCGTTGTAATAATTCAGGTAGTGTCACCACGGCATCGTTTAGATAACCCTCGTAGCCAGGGACACCTCGCTGGTTTGGGGCAATCCACTCACTCATATTGCCCAGACCATTGATATGAGTGTCCACACCCGAAAGCAACAGGGACCGGGTCGGAGAACAGCTGGCATGGGTGTAGAACTGGGAGAACCTCAGGCCCTCCATGGCTAACGCATCGAGGTTAGGTGTTGCAATCTCCCCGCCAAAAGAACCCATATCTGCAAAGCCCATATCATCGGCGAGTATTATTACGATGTTTGGCCGGTCGTCACTCCACACAGAAAAAGAAACCCATAGGAGAAGAATCAGGATCTTGCTGGTCATTGAATTGAATAGCATTGAAAATTCTCCTTGCGAACTAGTTGAAGCACTGGTCTCGAGTGTTCTTCTCTTCATTGGGATTGTCTGTATTTTCTCGATTTGAAGTAGTCTGAACTAATAAACCTGGACTGATATCGAAATTGCGCAATCAAGTTCGAGTCCGCCTAAAGAAATATTCATGATTGATCCTTGACGTGGGAGCCTGGTGTTTCTACCTCGGCTATCTCGATGGTTGCGCTCACGACCTGGCGTGTTAGGACAGGATCGTTCGATGCGGAGGTGCACATGAATAAGTGTCTTCCTTTGGGACCGCCGAGCATGGTGTCAAAAACGGGCTGTATTGTTACGACCTGACGGTCAATTTCTCCGCCCTCCCTAACACGCAGCGCGCCCTGACACGTAGCAGCGACCCAAACGGCATTATCGTCATCGAGACAAATCCCGCATGGGTCAATTTCGTCCTGGAACTGGGCCCACACACGACGATTATTCAGAGAACCATCGATATCAATCTCGAATGCCGTGAGGCGGTGGCATAGCATCTCTGTCACGATCAATGTTTTGTTATCCGGCGTAATAATCATTCCACTCGGAAAAAAAAGGTCTCTGGCAACAACAGACGATATTCCGTCCACGCTAATGTGGACAATGACACCATCAGGCTCCGGGTCCACTAGTGGATCCAGGAAATTGAATCCGACATCGCCAACATACAAGCCGCCACGACCGTCGATAATGCCTTCACTCAGGCAGAATCTGGCAAGATTACTCAGGTCGACAATCTGCCTTGAGCCCGCCGTTTCAAATCGATATATTTTTCGACGCCAGGCATCGCCTACTATCATCCTTCCGTCCGCCAGGATTCCAAAACTGCCAGGTATGTAGGACAGAGTCCTGACGGTTTCGACTCTACCCTGCATATCCGCAGACTTAATGCATCTGTCATGGACATCGAGAAACCATAGTTTCTGACGAAACCATCGAGGGCTTTTGGCGAACATCAAACCGCTTCGAGCATCTGTGAGAGGCGTGGAAGATGTACTTCGCAATGGATCTCCTGCTGGCGTCCGCACCACCCAGGGGTACGGATACGAATAATTAGGTGGATTTTCCAGTTGGATTTACTATGATCGTTACCTGCTGAAACCGTCTATCGAAAAACCGCAGTCTTGAACCTCGCACGCAACCTCTCTCGTACAAAGGTGCCCTTTGTCTCAAAGTTCAAAGTTTTATGATGTCATTATTCTGGGTGCAGGCGCGGCTGGACTACTGTGCGCCTTCACCGCTGCCAGACGGGGCCGTCACGTACTGCTGCTGGAAAAAGCAAATAGAGCAGGCAAAAAGATATTAATGTCAGGTGGTGGACGTTGTAATTTTACTAACCAGGTTATTGATGCGGATAATTTTATTTCCGGCAACCCACATTTCTGCAAGGCAGCGTTAAACCGTTACAGCCAATGGGATTTTATCAATCTGGTGCAGGACCATGGCATCGAGTATGAGCAGCGCAAACACGATCAGCTATTTTGCGTACATTCAGCGAAGGATATTCTAGGTATGCTGTTAACAGAATGCGGTGAGGCTGGCGTACAGATTGAAACCCTTGCTGATGTCTGCAATGTCGAGACGAAAGTTCTGCCGAACGAGCCTGTCGATACAACACTTTTTCAGCTTGAGATAATGCAAGGTGTCAGGGGAGATGGGCAAAAATCCAGCTCCACCTGTGAATCCCTGGTCATTGCTACAGGCGCACTTTCCATACCAACCCTTGGCGGCAGTGGTTTCGGCTATGATATTGCAAAGCAGTTCGGTCTGGAAATCACAGAAAAACGTGCGGGTCTGGTACCGTTGATGTTCAGCGATTTAGTAAAACCAATATGCGATCGTTTGTCTGGCCTCGCGCTGGAGGTCAGGGTCACCTGTAATGGTCAGTCATTTACCGAAAACCTGTTGTTCACTCATCGCGGTTTAAGTGGCCCGGTGATACTACAGATTTCCAATTACTGGTTTCCCGGTGACGAAATCACAATCGATCTGTTACCCGATATGGACGCGGCGCAATGGCTTCTGGGCGCCAAAAAAGAGCAAGGAAAAATGTTATTGAAAAACCTGTTAAACCACAAGCTGGCCAGATCACTGGTGAATGAATTACAAACACTGTGGTGGTCGGCATCGGCGGATAAACCACTGGCCGGGTATACGGATAAAAAACTGATTGCCATTGGCAACAGGATTAATCAGTGGCATCTAAAACCTTCAGCCAGCGAAGGTTATCGCACAGCGGAAGTGACGCTTGGCGGTGTCGATACGGATGGCATCAGTTCCAGGACCATGGAAGCTAAACAACAACCGGGATTGTATTTTATAGGCGAGGTACTGGATGTGAGCGGGCACCTGGGTGGATTTAACTTCCAGTGGGCCTGGTCTTCCGGCTACAGCGCCGGTTTAATAGTATAGCGCACGCAACGATGCTACGACTCCATCAAATCAAACTGGCGCTAAATCATACGGCTGATGATCTGCCAGCTGCCATCATAAAAAAATTGTCCGTAGAACGTGATGAACTGGTGGGCTTTACCATATTTAAACGCAGTTCTGACGCCCGCCAGAAAGGTAATATTTCGCTGATCTATCAATTGGATGTAACCCTCCATGAAAAATCAGAAAACAAAGTGCTGCAAAATTTCGCCAATAAACCGTTTGTGCATCCGGCACCAGATACCCGGTATCAATTTGTCGCACGAGCACCGGGAAATTTCCCAACGACAGAACAAATGCGGCCAATTGTTATCGGCTTTGGACCCTGCGGCATCCTTGCTGCATTGTTACTCGCACAAATGGGTTTTAAACCCATCGTGCTGGAGAGAGGCAAGGACGTCCGGCAACGCACCAGGGACACCTGGAATTTCTGGCGGAAAGGTAAGTTGGATACGGAATCCAATGTTCAATTCGGTGAAGGGGGTGCGGGTACTTTTTCGGACGGTAAGCTGCATACCCAGATCAAGGATAAACGCTATCTCGGTCGAAAAGTGTTAACCGAATTTGTCATTGCAGGCGCACCGGAAGAAATATTAATGGTCAGCAAGCCTCACATCGGTACGTTTAAGCTGGTCAAGATGGTAGAAAATATGCGTGCGGAAATTATCCGTTTAGGCGGTGAGATTCGATTTGGACAAAAGGTTGAAACCATTCATCGAACGAGTAACGCTAATATTACAGGCCTGACGTTATCTAACGGTGAAAGACTAAACAGCCATCACATCATATTAGCGATTGGCCATAGTGCCCGTGACACCTTCCAGATGTTACTGGATCAAGGCGTCTATATCGAAGCCAAACCCTTCTCTATTGGATTTCGCATTGAACACCCTCAATCACTGATTGACCAGGCGCAGTTTGGTGACCAGGCAGGACACCCAATCCTGGGGGCCGCGGATTACAAATTGGTACACCACTGCAAAAATGGCCGGAGTGTTTACAGTTTCTGCATGTGCCCAGGTGGAACAGTAGTGGCCGCGACTTCAGAAGAAGGACGGCTGGTAACGAATGGTATGTCACAATACTCACGCAATGAACGCAACGCCAATTCGGCAATCGTTGTTGGCATTACACCGCAAGAAGATTACCCGGAACATGTATTTGCTGGTATCGAACTTCAACAAAAGCTGGAAACCCTGGCCTATGAGCTTGGGGGCTCGGATTACAGTGCACCGGCGCAGCTACTTGGTGATTTTATGCAAAACAAACCGTCAACGAAACCTGGCCGCATTCTTCCCTCCTACAAACCAGGCACCAGATTTGGGGATTTATCCGGGATATTACCCGAATTTGCCATTGCCGCCATTCGGGAAGCGATCCCTGCATTTGAAAAGAAGATAAAGGGTTTTGCAATGAGCGACGCCATATTAACCGGGGTGGAAACGCGTACCTCATCACCCATCTGTATAAAACGCGGCACAGACTTCCAGAGTATCAACACCCGCGGACTCTATCCTGCTGGCGAGGGGGCAGGGTATGCTGGAGGCATCCTATCTGCTGGCGTAGACGGAATAAAAGTTGCCGAGGCCGTGGCACTGGATATCTTAAATCAGGAAATAGCCCTATCGTTTTGATACAAGCACCTTGCTCACGACATCAGGGGTGAGGCAAAGCCAGTCACAAGCCTCGTGCAAAACATTAAAAACCTGGAAGTTCATTCCCACCTCTTCTATCAACGCCCCGTAAACCCTCCCAGTACCATAGGCAGCAGGTGACGGAATGACATAAGCGATTTTTTTTGGTTTAAAAACCCCTGCCTTCTGCCTTGCCTCGGCGAGGATTCTGTAGTGGTTTGCCAGGCTCCGGATCTGCTCGATTGATATGCCATACTCGGTCACTTCAGATAGATCAATGAGCTCATCATAGTTGCCAATCTCCCCCTTTCCGGATAACTCATCCCAATACTCATGTACCGCTATGGAATCTTCGACGCCGTAGACACCCCAGACCTTCCTGTATACCAGTTTGTATTCGTGATGTACGATAAATTCAAAGGGCATAAATTATCCGAACTCAATTTCGCTCAATGCATCCCCATCCCGCCATGGAGAAATCTGCCCTGTGTAGACTCCAGGTCCTTTACGAAAGTGCGCCGCCTCTTCGAGTGTTTCGACAAAGGGCATCCGGGCAGGATACAACTCATCGCCCCTGGGCCGGGGCCCCGCCTTGGAAACATGCCCCCACAATGAATGCCCAACGACCTCCTCCGCAATCGCTGCAGCTTCAATCAGCTTATCCAGGTTATAACCCGTCTCTATTCCCATCTCATGACACAGATCCACAAAATCTTCCGTTGGCACATGACCCGCAGCCCGGCCATTCCCGCAATAGGGGCACCCGCCCATACCACCAAGACAAGTATCGAATTCACGCACACCAAATTTTAGCGCCTCATAATAGCTGGCAATTGTCGCCCCTCGAACATTGTGCAGGTGGCAATGAAAATCCGTGATTTCCGGCCAACGATCCCGGATGGCCTCTAATGTCTCGCGCACAAGATGCGGTAAATTCCAGCCCATGGCCTCAAGAAAAGAGCACCGCTTTACGGTGAACCCTGATTCATGCCACCGATTGATCATCACTTCCAGCAGATCCATGCGTTGCCTGAGTGAAAACTGGCCTTCAAAATTCGACCCGAATGGATTGCCGATTGCCACTGCGCCATATTGCGCACCCGCTTCTCGCGCCGATTTTATCGTGGCATCCATCCCCGCAATCTGCTGGGCCTGGGAACGGTTGTAATTTCGCCGGGCGAATGTATCACACAGTTCAACATGGGTAGAATAACGACCCCTTCGAACATCAATTTTTGGATACCACTTCTCCGCCCGCTCAAACCCTTTGCGGTTGAACACCGCAGCGGTGTATATCACGCCGGGTTTGGGTTCAAACTTCTCCGCTATCTCATCAATGCAAGCCATTTGCGGTGTCCACTTCGGGTGCGCAAATGAGCCGATTGAGATGACTCTGGCACCTGTTTCTCCCAATGCATCGAGTAGTCGCAACTTCTCTGCCACGGTGATATCAGCACTTTCAATTTGCAGTCCTTCTCGCATGGTATCGTCAGTGATCACTACTGACTTCGGCAACAGGTTCATGGGTCTACTCCTTTCGCTTCAGGGAATTTAGATAGTCATTCAAAAACACACCATCAGGGTCGCATTTATCGCGCACCGACCACCAATCATGCCAACGGGGATGGATATCTGCCATCTGTAAACCATCAAGGTAATTGACCTTACCCCAGTGCGGCCGTCCGTCAAAATCCAGGAATATTTTCTCACAAGCCTGATAGTAAGGCGTTTCGTCTTCACGGATATCCTGGTGAACCGAGATGGTTACCGTTGGTCTGCCGTAGGCCATGGATAACCATACATCATCTTCTGCCACTGTTCGGTATTCAACTGGCCAGCTAACATCTGGAAAATCTTTCATCAACAATTCACGAATCGCGGCAAAACATTCGAGTCCTTTCCCGGCAGGCACACTGTATTCCATTTCGGTATGAAAATGGGGCCGATGGCTTGGCAATACCTCATAATTCCATGCAAGTCGTGCACCCTCCTGCGCCAGGGGATACGCTGGATCATCGTCCGTCTCATTGATCACTTTGACGGTCGCCTGATCGGTTTGCGGATACCAGAAAAATTCAAAGCGGTCGTTCTTTGCAACCAGCTCGTTCGTTCTGGGGGCCAGGTCTTCATAGTTATCGTTATAACCTGATTCTATGAGTTTATATGCACCACGGAGCTGTAACTGGAGCCTGGTGACGATACCCAGCGCACCCAGGTTTAACCGCGCCGCCTGCCAGACCTCAGGGTTATTTTGCTCACTGCAATCCAACATATCTCCTGAGGCGAGGGCAATTCTGGCACCCACCACCGAGGCGGACAAATTTTGCAGATTACGACCGGTTCCGTGAGTACCTGTCGCGCATGCCCCGGCTATTGCCTGTCGATCGATGTCTCCCTGGTTCTTCAGTGCGAGTCCGGCGTCATGCAGGGGTCGGCCGAGGCTGTAAATTTTTGATCCCGCCCAGACCCATGCTTGTTTTTTTTCAAGATCAACGTCTATCACACCTGCGAGCCCGGAAGCATCGACGATGATGCCGTCATGGGACACGAGCGGTGAATGACTATGGCCAGATCCGACGATTCGAACGCTGCACTCAGATCTACCCGCCTGGGCAGCGACTGCCGCGGCATCTTCCTCGCTTCGAATAAATTGTATCGACTCTGGTTTCGATTTTTGTCGTCCCGACCAGTTGCTCCAGGAAACCATTTTTACTCTCCGTGTCCAGTCATCTTCAATCCTGTTGCCACTGCCTGCCATCAAATCGCCAGTTTGAAGACAAGGGTAAATTTCGTGAGGAATGACCCACTTTCAATTCATATTGGCATGCCTCAAGTACCCAGTCGTGCTTATCCATATCGTAATAAGACAGGTCACTATCAGCAATTTCCAGGGCAAGCTCTACTGTCTCACCAGGTTCCATGTACACCCGACCGAAGCCCTTTAATTCCCTGGGCACCCTGAAGACATCTGACCCGGAGCATTCAATATAGAGCTGTACTATTTCTGCACCTGGCCGACCCCCGGTATTCGTTACATTCACTTTTACTTTGAAGCTCGCAGCATCCCTTTCCACGTGTAGTTCATGCAAATTGAAAGACGTATAACCGAGACCAAATCCAAAGGGGAATGCCGGATTATGTTCATGGTGATCAAGATAACGATAACCATGTAACAGGTCGTGATTGACATCCAGCGCATTGACATCCCAATCCATCAATTGATTCATGGCTTTTGGAAATGAAACTGGCAATTTGCCGGAAGGCGACACCTGGCCAAACAAGATATTGGCGATAGCAACACCGCCCTCACGCCCCGGATACCAGACCATCAGCAATGCTGCCACAGAATCCAGCCAATCCGTTACCTGAATCGCGCTGCCTCCTTCTAACAGCACAACGGTTTTGTTAGATGATCTGGCCACGCTGTCAATCAGGGTAAGCTGGTGATCCGGTAGCGCCAGGGTCGCTCGATCACCACCGCGCGCCAGATCACCTCCTTCGGATTCCTGTTGCTGGGTTGGAATAAACTCACCTTCCTCCACGTAAGTTAATCCCGCAACAACGATGGACACATCAAACTCACTCAATAATTTTAAGTCATCATCCGATTTAAAATATTGAACCGTTGCATTTTTCACGAATGCCCGCAGCCCATCGAGTGGCGTTGAAACCTGGCTCGATGTGACAAAACTGCTTCCCTTGTCGCCCAGATTAATCGTGTCTGCAAGATCACCGACAATGGCTATTTTTAATCCGCTGACATCTTCGAGCGGCAGGATGCCATCATTTTTTAACAAGACGAAAGATTTCTCCGCGACTTCCCGGGCGAGGGAAATATGTTCTTCACACTCCACAACACCTTCTTCCGGTACTTCCATATCAGATAATCGCCAGGCAATTTTCTGGTAAACTGCCCGTCGCGCATTGCGATGGATGGTCTCCTCATTCAACTCCCCGCTGTCCAGCGCCTGCTGGATATTTTCATCGCTATATCGATACGCAGCAGGCATTTCAATATCCATCCCGGCATTTATCGCAGCTGCAGTGGATCTTGTACCCAGAAACCAGTCCGATTCCACAAATCCGGTGAACCCCCAATCGTCCCTTAGTATTTCCGTGAGTAATACAGGCTGTTCACCACAATATATTCCATTCATCTTGTTATATGCGCTCATGATTGAACCCGCCGCGCCTTCCTGAACACTTCGTTTGAAATGTGGTAAATAAACTTCATGCAAGGATCTCGCATCGATATTAGCGCTCAGTTCAAAGCGGGTCATCTCAAGGTTGTTCAGCGCAAAATGTTTTGGACTGGTTAATACGTGGTTTTGTGCGCCGCTAATAAAGGAAACTGCCATGGCCCCCATATGAAATGGATCTTCAGAATAGGTTTCCTGGGCTCGCCCCCAACCAGGGTGACGAAGCAGGTTAATCGTTGGCGCAAGAATGACATTGCCACCCTTTGCCGCGACTTCAAGACCCATTGCCAGACCAACCCTGCGTTCCAGCTCAACATCAAATGTGGCAGCCCGACCGATCGCGACAGGGAAAGCGGTTGCAGTGCCAGCACGCGCTCCCCTGGGGCCATCAACCATTTTGAAGGGCGGTATCGCCAGCTCCTTATCACCACCCGCATAGTAAAGGCCATCTATCGGTGTCTGTTGCAGGCCGTGTATCTCGTTCATTTTTTGTTTAAGCGTCATGGTCGCCATCAAGGTATCCACTTTCACGGCAACTTCTTCGTGGTTAACTTCCAGTCCCTTGTTACCAGCGTGAATTGCTTTTTTGTCAAACGCGATAACTCGCCTGATTTTGGATGGTGATTGCGAACTCATTTACTTTGTCTGCCTGGTAGGTGTTTCAGGTGATTGTTTAACATTCGGCCCTGCGGATCGATCGAGGACTGGAGTGCAACGAAGTCTTCATATCCAGGGTAAAGCGCCTTCAGTTCACGATATCCGAGTGTGTGCACCTTACCCCAATGTGGGCGCCCGTCATGGGGATGACTGCCTACCACGCTATTGATGGCATCGTTGCCATTGACCAATAGAACAAGGCATTAATCGACTTTTTTCAAAGGATCGAGAACCGATTCCAGGCCGTTAATTTTTATTTCCAGTGTGAGTTGTATTCGAACGCTATTTTCATCGAATATTTATATTCTTTCTATAATGGTCGCTGGTGCCATACCACCACCGGTACACATGGTCACCAGGCCGGTATTAAGATCACGACGTTCGAGTTCATCCAGCAGCGTGCCTAACAACATTGCACCAGTTGCGCCAATCGGGTGGCCCAATGCCATCGCGCCACCATTGACATTAACGATACTGCTATCGACTTCGAGGTCTCGCATAAACTTCAGAGGTACAACTGCAAATGCCTCATTGACTTCAAACAGGTCGATGTCACTCAACTCCATACCTGCCTTTTTAAGTGCCTTTTTGGCAGCAGGAACTGGTGCATTTAACATCAGCTCGGGAGAATCACCTGCGGTGGTCAAGGTTATAATTCTGGCCCGGGGTTTCAGGTTGTGCGCTTTGGCATATTCAGGGGAGGCCAGAACTACGGCGCCCGCACCATCGACGACACCTGAGGAATTACCGGCATGATGTATGTGTTTGATTTTCACATCAGGGTAAGTTTGTTCCACCAGTTTTTTATAACTTAAACCTTCCTCATTTAACGGGAAGTCATACATGGCTTCAAAAGACGCTTTTAAACCAGCGAGGCTGGCCATATCTGTCCCGGGACGGGGAAACTCCTCCCGATCCAGGGCAATGCTACCGTCTTCGTTGAGTACAGGCACCAGGCTCTTGTCAAAGTGTCCATTTTTAATCGCATTTGCTGCCCGCTTTTGACTTTCAACCGCGAGTTTTTCAGTATCTTCACGGCTGATATTTTCCAGTGTCGCAATCAGGTCAGCACAAATTCCCTGATGCGGCTGCGGATGTATTCTTCTCAAATGTTCGTTATTCGCATCCAGGGCCAGCATCAGCGGCGTCAGAGTGGAGCCATAGGACATGGACTCCACGCCGCCAGCGACAACCAGGTCCTGCATTCCCGACATAATGCCCATGGCACCAAGATTCACCGCGCTCAATCCTGAACCGCAAAAACGCTCAACCGAAATGCCCGGAGTCACATTGTTCCAACCTGCATCCAGAGCCGCCATTCGGGCAATACAGGCGGCCTGGTTACCAGACTGGGTTCCACAACCGGCGATGACATCATCGATTTCATCGGTGTTTAGCTCGTTACGCTCCGCCAACGCCTTCAATACCGTTGACAGCAGGCGCTGGGAATGAATTTTACTTAACGCACCCTTTTCTACTTTACCAATACCCCTTGGTGTGCGTGCTGCATCTATAATCCAGGCTTGTGTCATGATCATTTTCCTTTGGTTGTGTGCGGTTCGTTGAATGTATAACACTTCGAGAAAGAGCGCAGATACTGAACCGAATCGGGTCCAGAATCAATTGCAATCGATCTCACTTGTATACCATCATCACTCGCTGTTAAGTCAGGTTTTTAGTCATCTGTGCAAGTACTTTCCTGGTTGTCGGCACTCGCGGTCGCCGTTGTCATGCGCTGAATACCCGGTCCCAGCGCATTCAATCTGCCGACTCACCGCGCTGGCAGAAATCACCATCGCTAATCTGGTGCAGAACAGAAACAGCAGGGAACATTAAATGATGAGATCAGGAAGAAAGAATAGTCTGCTAAGATATTAATCTCGCCACGATTGGACTTTGCAAGGCAGGACAATTAATTCTCAGCATGAACCCTCACAATTAGCAGTAACAATAAACACCGACGATGCAAAGAATAGTTAAATCCACCGCCTCTATTTCGACCATGGCACTTTGTCTGCTGCTTGTATTGCAGCTTGAATTTAACCAGGTGATGGCACAGGACGGGCTCTTGTCAGGCAATCCTGGAGTGCATTTGAATGAAGGTATCCCTGCAGGTCTCATCCTCGAAAATCAACAACTACCATACATATTCTGGGTGGCCCTGCAGGCAGGTCAACTACATTTACTTGAACGAACGAACACCGGAAATTACTTTAAACGCGTCTCCGTTTCGATCTCCATTGGCAAAAAGGGATTCGGCAAGGAATTTGAAGGGGATGGCAAAACACCGGTCGGTGTTTATCAAATTACTTCTTTCCTGAAAGACGAACAGCTGGAAGACTACTATGGTAGTGGCGCCTACCCGCTTAATTATCCTAATATCTGGGATCGATTATCGGCACGAACCGGGCATGGGATCTGGCTCCATGGATTGCCTAAAGGTATCGATAAAAGACCGCCCCTGGACAGTGAAGGTTGTGTCATCATCGACAACCAGACCCTCGAGCAGTTAGCGCCTTTCATTAAAACGGGCGAGAGTCTCTTTGTTCTGGCAGAAACGCTTGACTGGCTTGCCCCGGGTACAACACAAGCATCGGCAGATGTATTAGATGCAATTGAACACTGGAGGCTGGACTGGCAGAATAATGATAATGCTAAATATCTAGACAACTATCACCGGGATTTTACTGACTCCAGGCGTAATCTTGAACAGTGGAAAATCTATAAGACACGCGTCAATAGCCGGAAGTCTTACATTCGCGTTGTTTTCTCCAAACTCAGTGTAATAGCTTATCCAGGCGAAGAAAACCTGGTGGCTATTCGATTCTATCAACGCTACCAGAGTAACAACTTTAACTGGAGAGGGTGGAAACATCTGCTCTGGCGACGCAATGAGTCGGGTGCCTGGCGCATTCTCTATGAAGGGAACGGATAATCAAAAAATGCATGAACTGAAACGCTACTTCAGCCTGGTGTTAATGATCTCTCTTGCGGCTTGCGCGACAGTGGACAATCCGGGTGAGCCAGTTGAACCAGAAATGAAGGTGATCTTTGAATCAACGGATGAAGCCACAGAGACTGCGCCGCCTGAGCAAGGCATGGAAATTCCGGCGCAGCTAGAAGCAACCGAAGTGGATGTAGCACAGCAAGCACAAGAGCCGGTAACAGAAGAAGCGCCGCAAGAGGCAAGGGTTGGCATAACGGATGATCCTGCGATTGAGTCAGATCCGGTGTCCCGGTTATGTGAGGAGGTGGGAGAAAAACTGGGCAGTGTGAGCATTGAAGATTGCCTGGATCAAAACCTGGTTCATTCGGCCTATACCACGGCAAAAAGATCCCTGGCTTTCAAGGACTACCCTCCACTACCTGAACGTGAGCCTTTGGGCCGGGTGCTTGTGATTGGCGGCATTCATGGAGATGAATTTTCTTCTGTCTCGGTGATTATGAAATGGATGAAGATCCTTGACCAATATCACTCCGGACTCTTTCATTGGCGATTTGTACCAACAGCCAATCCCGACGGATTACTCAACCACAAATCACAGCGGCAAAACCAGAATGGCGTCGATTTAAATCGAAATTTTCCAACGGCTGATTGGGAAGGACGCGCGCTATCCTACTGGGAAGAGCAAACCCATCGAAATCCCCGCCGTCACCCTGGCGCCAGACAGGCTAGTGAGCCGGAAACACAATGGCTGGTAAAACAGATTGATGAATTTGCACCGGATGTGATCATCTCACTACATGCCCCTTACCATCTTGTGGATTACGATGGACCGCCCTCCGCACCTGACATGCTGGGCGAGTTGTACCTGCGCCGGCTGGGCGTATTCCCGGGATCCCTGGGAAACTACGCCGGGATCGATCTGCAAGTGCCAATCGTCACGGTTGAATTGAAATATGCCGGTATCATTCCCGTTCAAACGGAAATCGATGATATGTGGCGAGACCTGGTGCGATGGTTACGTCGCCAGCTTTCCAGGTAAGCGTTTACATTTGACGTCAGACGGGATTGGTGGTTTATTCATACCAGCCCTGTCATTAACGAGAATACGAAAGGAATGGTGATATTTTGAACAGGTTCAGGATGTGGGGTTTGCTGTTATTGATCCTGCCGGTGTTTGCAGCAGCGGAAACACATGAAAAAATCCAGGCGGCCCTGGATTGGGAACTACCGGATAACACATGCATCAAGCCGAGAATGATTGTAACCGCATCGAGTGTCGCTGGCTCCCAGGGTGACAGGCAGCAAGTGGATGTTGATTCATACACAATCAGGCGATACGAAAAAAAAGAAGAACGCTGGCAAAAGTGCGTGAAAGAATACAAGGCTGCGCTCCTGGTTGAGCTCGCTGAAATGAAAGATTGCGCCCAATACGGTCTGACACAATCGCAGGCTAGTATCATCCTGGGGAATATGGCGTTTCTTCAGAAGGTGTATATGTCTCCGGAAGGGCAACTCGACGAGCCCTGATCCTTTGACCTGATACATCAGCAACAGGTTAACAGCGATATAACCTCTGCCCAAGCCAATCTGCAATCATATCGGCATGTTTGTCCCGGGCATTAGCAGGTGCGGACAAGTAGTGGTCACCTTGCGTCAGTTCCAGTTTCTTATCGGTGCTACCTAACAGATCGTAGATGTTTTTCGCATCACCAGGGAATACGCCTGTATCTGCCAGGGATTGAATCACCAACGCGGGTAGTTTGATTTTGGGTCTTTCTCCTACGGGCGTAAAGTAAAGTCCCTGGCAGGGATGGAACCCTGCCCCGTTGCGGACGCCCATCGGGGATTCAATCGCGATAAACTGACGTTCTACTTTTTTCATCCTTTTTTAAATCCCTGACCAATTCACAGGCACAGAAACTCCGCAGCAACTGTCACGAGGCCAGCGTACTACCGTCTGCTTTTTTACCCTCGGCATTGACTGGCAAAGTAAGATCAGTCGTACCCTGTGTCACGGGGGCGCAGAACTCCAGCATAATGTCATCCGGATCCAGGAAATAAAAGGATCGAACCCAGGTTGTATCATCTACATCATCGGTCACGTGCGTTTCGCCTGGTCTGGTCTCCACATCTGCATGATTCACCATTTCTGAACATTCAACCCCTTTTTCAACCAGGTAGTTTCGATAACCTTCAATTTCATCCAGGGGCGCGTGAAAGGCAACGTGGTTCATCGAGCCATGAGCTGAAGATATTGTTCCGCCTTTACCAAGCAGGTTTGCCGCAGAAGCAATACCCGGTGCAGCTTTTTCAGCATCCACAAACCAGAAAAAAGCCAGTAGATTACCGGCACCCATGTCAAAGAAAAAATGCTGCCCATAACCAAAGCCCAGGTCAAACGCCTTCACCATTTTCATGCCCAGCGTATTGGTATAGAAGTCCACGGTTCTCTCCATGTCCTTGCACACCAGCGCCAGGTGATGCACGCCACTGAAATCCGGTTTTTTCACTTCTGATTCACTCAATGTCTAACTCCCTGATGAAATAACAAATAGATTGTAGAACAACAAATACTTGGCATGCAAAGGGTATAATCCAAGTGTGCGGCCATGAATTTCCCGGTCCGATTCCAGGCTCGCCAGCACCAATTATGACAATCCTGGTTTGCGATTTATCCATTGTCGTGGATAGATTCAACTTTGAAATTAAAGAGGGCGTATAGATAGGAAATGAGCGGGCTGGCCAGATTAAAAATACAGTAAGGGAGATAGGCGAAAGTACCAACCGCCAGTGTACTAGCCATGAACGCGCCGCATGTATTCCAGGGAACCAGTGCAGAAGTGGTCGTGCCGTAGTCTTCCAGCACCCGGGACAGGTTTTTTCGTTTCAGCTCCATTGAATCAAACTTGTCGGAATACATCTGTGCGGGTAAAACGATGGCAAGATACTGATCCGAGGCAATCATGTTTGCAGCAAGCGAGGTTAAGCCTGTCCGACGCATCAGTTTGCTGCCGCTATCAACTCCGATCAGCAGGTAGCGAACGATAGAGCGCAAACATCCTGACTTTTCCATCATGCCGCCGAAAAACATCGCGCACAGAATTAGCCAGATGGTACTCATCATGCTGCTCATCCCGCCCCGGGAAAGTAAGTCATCCAAACTGGCATTTCCGGTTGATGCGACATATCCCGTTGCCGCTGTGTTCCAGATATTTTTCAGCGCTGTCAGCGCCGCAGCATCACCCTGCTCACCCACGGCGGCGGCTTGCGTCATAAGACCCACAAGCGCTGCAGCGATAGTGCCGCACAGTAGTGCCAAAAATGCGGGTTGGCGGAAAACAGCCATACCCAGGGTGACCAGCGCCGGTAGCAGCAACCAGACAGACAGATTGTAATTTTCCACAATCGCATTTGAGATGGAAACGATTCTTTCCTGGTCCATTTCTGCTGCTGCATTCAATGATGCGAACGCAAAATAAATCAGCGCAATCGTGATTGCCGGTATGGTGGTCCACATCAGGTACTGGATATGTTCAAACAGTTCCGACCCTGACACAGCAGCCGCGAGGTTGGTGGTATCTGACAGGGGAGATAATTTGTCCCCAAAATATGATCCTGAAATAATCGCCCCGGCTGTCATTTCTAACGACATCCCGGCTGCTGCCGCAATGCCGATTAGCGCCACACCCACAGTGCCAGCCGTGGTCCATGAACTGCCAATGGAAACGGCGACCACAGAACAAATAACCACCGTGGCGACATAGAATATTTCAGGTGCAATGATCTGAAGGCCCCAGTAGACCAGGTAGGGCACGGTGCCCGAGAGCATCCAGACACCAACCAGGGCACCGACCATCAGCAGGATAAAAATCGCGGGCATCGCCCGGCTAATATTGACCGCCGTCGCTTTTTCCAGTTCCAGCCAGCTGATGCCATTTCGTATGCCGATGACACCGGCAACAACGCCAGACAACATCAAGGCGATTTGTCCGGGGCCACCGGTAGTAGAATCCCCAAACAGCGCCACGGCCGTGCCAAGGGAAATGACGAGGAAGAAAACAGGCGTGACTGCCAGGAAAAAACCGGGCTGCGAGGTTTTGTCATTCATGGTGTATTTATTCTTCTAATTTAGCTAATCGGCTTTCTATGGTTCGCTTCCTTCCACCAGCGGCAAGGATTCATCCTTCACCCACTCACTCATCGACCCGTCATAAACGGCGATGTCCAGCTTACCGAACAACAGGCAAGCGAAAGCATCAATCGTCGCTGAAATTCCGCCTCCACAATAGGCAATAACCGGGTTGTCCCCAAGGAGTCCGGCATTCGTCAATGATTGTTGAAGCTCATCAGCCGACCGGAATCGCCCTTCTTCGAGCAACGTATCATAAAATACGTTTATACTATTCGGGATATGCCCGCGGCGGCCATAGTGCCGATCACCGGTACCCGCATAGACCTCGGGAGACAGTGCATTGACGGTGCAGACACCGAAATCGGTTATCGCCGCAACGACTGCCGCCTGATCCACAAAACGGTGAGCCAGGGTTGATGATTTCCACTGGCCAGGCGCAAAATTACTGGGCTCTGTAGAGCAGGGCCTGTCTTCCCTTTGCCATGCGCGAAGCCCACCGTCCAGGATTGCGGCGTGCTGGTGGCCGCAATAATGCAGTAACCACCATGCCCGGGTCGCCCACATGGTATGTCCGCTCGAATAGAGCACAACGTCACTGCCTGCGCTCACACCGGCATCAGCAAAGGCCTGGATAAGTTGCTCGTCTGGCAGTCGTGTAAATCCCAGGGGACTGTTGGTATCCGATAGCTGTGACATTTGATCCAGGAATGCTGCACCGGGAATATGCGCTTCATTATAGGTCTCAAGACCCGACTCAGCCATGTAACCACCGCTGGAATTCGGCACGAGGTGGACAGCAACATCAAACACTCGCAGATTCTCGCTACCGGACTTCGCGGAAAGCGCCGCCGGGGTGATCAAATATTCGGGATGGGTAAACACCATGGTCAGATACCTTGAATGATGAATCATTAATTAGCATGACTGTACCTGTGAAATCGGTGCAGAGGCAAATAATTTTGTTATTCTTCGGCGAAGGGCTTGCCTGGCCTGTTCACATTGTCATTTTCTGGAGGGGATAAATGCCGATACTGGAATCGAAGTTGGATACCCGTTCTGAGCGCTTCAAGCAAAATCGAGCGGATATGATCGACATGCTTGAAACGCTCGATGAACTCTACTCAGAAGCAGCAGAGGGTGGCGGTGAGGAAGCCATCGCTCGCCTTCGTTCACGCGATAAAATGCCCATACGGGAAAGAATCAGCATGGTCCTGGACAAGGATTCTCCCTTTCTGGAGATAAGCCCGCTTGCTGCATGGCGATCCCCCTTTAATGTGGGTTCGGGTTTTGTCGTCGGGATCGGTGTCATTGAGGGTGTTGAATGCCTGATCCTGGGCCACGACCCATCGGTACGTGCCGGGGCGTTCAACCAGTTTAATGCCAAGAAACTCATGCGCGGGCTAGAAATCGCTCGCGAAAATCGCCTGCCTTATGTTCAGTTTGTCGAATCCGCCGGTGCTGACCTCCGCGGTGGCGGTGGCGGTGGGGACCCCGAGGAAGCTATCCGCCGGGAGGGTGGCCATTTTGCCGAGTCCGGTCGTCTTTTCTACGAAATTACTGAATTGTCCAAAATGCGAATCCCGACTATTTCTCTGGTCTTTGGGGCATCCACGGCAGGCGGCGCCTACCAACCCGGGATGAGTGACTACAATATCTTTATCAAGAATCAATCCAAGGTGTTTCTCGGTGGGCCACCTCTCGTCAAAATGGCCACCGGCGAGGATGCAGATGAGGAGAGTCTCGGTGGAGCCGACATGCACACCACCATTTCGGGTCTGGGTGATTACCTGGCGGACGATGAACGCGATGGCATTCGAATGTGCCGCGAGGTTGTGGCTCACCTTAACTGGCGTAAACAAGGGCCAGGCCCCACACTCAGTAATGAGGATCCTGTTCATGATCCTGAAGATTTACTGGGTATTGTATCCAAAGACCTGAAGACGCCTTTCGATATGCGGGAAGTTATTTCGCGAATCGTCGATGGCTCAAAATTTGAAGAGTTCAAACCCCTCTACGGCCCCACACTCGTTTGCGGATGGGCATCAATTCACGGATATCCAGTTGGTGTCCTGGGAAACAATGGCGCTCTTTTCTCGGAGTCATCAGAGAAAGCCGCACAATTCATCCAGCTTTGTAACCAGATTGATGTGCCGCTCGTTTTTCTTCATAACATCACCGGTTACATCGTCGGCACCGATTTCGAGCAGGGAGGCATCACTAAAAACGGATCGAAAATGATCAATGCCGTGTCTAATTCGACGGTACCTCACATCACCATTATTGTTGGCGCCTCCTATGGCGCTGGTAATTACGGCATGAGCGGCCGTGCATTTGGTACCCGGTTCGCCTTCATATGGCCCACTGCAAAGATTGCCGTTATGGGTCCAAAACAAATGGCTGGTGTCATGTCTATCGTGCAACGCAAAGCGGCTGAACGACGCGGCCTTGAGTTTGATGAGGAAGCAGACGCCAAACGGGCCGAATTCGCAGAATACTGGGCAGAAGAAAGATCGAAAGGTTTATTCGCCACTTCCCGGGTTTCTGATGACGCCATGATTGATCCCCGTGATACGAGAACCATTATTGGCTTTGTATTATCAATCTGCCACAGCGGCCCCATTACCGGGACCAAGGAGTTTGGCACATGGCGAATGTAAAGAGCGGCGGAGTGGACAAGGAGAACATGAAAGTGATCAGCAAATTACTTATCGCGAATCGCGGCGAAATCGCAAGACGTATCATGCGCACGGCCCGTGATATGGGCATCGGTACCGTTGCGATCTACTCGGAAGGCGACTCAACTGCCCCTTTTGTCTCGGACGCAGATTTTGCCGTCCCGCTAGATGGCAGAACATCAGCGGAAACCTACCTGGACATTGAGCAGGTCCTGGCAGCATGCAAGAGCAGCGGTGCAGACGCGGTTCATCCCGGTTATGGATTCCTCTCCGAAAATACCGCCTTTGCCCGTGCTGTAATAGAAGCGGGTATCACCTGGGTGGGACCATCGCCAGAGGCGATAGATCAAATGGGAGACAAGCTGGCTGCGAAAAAACTGATGCGCGAAGCAGGTGTGCCAACACTCGAGGCGACTGAACTCAAAGCAGGTGAAGATGCTTCGAGCGCCGCTAAAAAACTTGGTTATCCTGTGCTTGTTAAAGCATCCGCTGGTGGCGGTGGCAGAGGTATGCGAATCGTAGAATCGGAGGCCTCACTTGATGAAGCCATCGCGTCCGCCAAACGGGAAGCCGCAGCAGCCTTCGGCGACGACACCCTGTTCCTCGAACGCTGGTTAACCTCCTCACGCCACGTGGAGATTCAAATACTGGGAGACAAGCACGGTAACCTGGTTCATTGTTTCGAGCGTGAGTGTTCAATTCAACGCCGCCACCAGAAAATAATAGAAGAAGCGCCCTCGCCTGCGGTGACGGATGAGCTTCGCGCAAAAATGGGTGAGGCGGCAGTCGCTGCGGCAAAGAAAATTGGTTATTCGTCGGCGGGTACTGTCGAGTTTCTGTTGTCTGGAGACGAATTCTGGTTCCTCGAGGTCAACACGAGACTCCAGGTTGAGCATCCCGTCACCGAGGAAATAACCGGGCTCGATCTTGTGCGGGAGCAAATCAGGATCGCTGAAGGTGCGCAGCTCGGATATTCACAAGATGATCTCAAGATCACCGGCCATGCCATTGAGGCAAGATTGTACGCGGAGGATCCTGAAAATAATTTCCTGCCCGCCCCCGGCAAGGTTCAAATCTGGGTACCCGCTACCGCCGGGAAAGCTCGATTTGATTCGGGTATCGAATCAGGTAGCGAAATCGGCGTCGACTTCGATCCAATGATTGCCAAGGTGATTGTTCATGCGCCAACCAGGCGCGAGGCCGCCACACGGCTGGCGCGCGTATTGGAACAGACCCGAATCCAGGGCATCACCACCAATCGTGATTTCCTGGTGGCAACCCTGCGTACACCGGAATTCCTGAGCGGCGACACCACGACGGACTTCATCGAACGGGTGAAACCCGCGCGATCCCGGCAACATAGCACAGAGGAACTGGACAGATCGGCCATTGCAATCGTCGTTGATTCTCGCGCGAGACGCAGGGCCAACACCCTTGTACTTGGCAATATCCCTGGCGGTTGGCGTAACTCTAATATGCCGCAGGAATCAACCGGTTTTGCAAGCAAGGGTCAGGAGTTTGTCGTGAAATACGATACCCTGCGAAACGGGAAGCTGAATATGACCATAGAAGACCGTGAATACCTGGTGTCGATTTTCCAGGCTGGGAAGGGTTCAGTGGACCTGGAGATCAACAATAGCCGTGTAAGCCTGGAAGTTGATGGCTCGGAGGACGCCTGGTTTGTTCATGGTCCGGACGGCGATTGTGAACTACAGGAATTGCCTCGATTTCCTGTGAAAGTTAAAGACGACCTGGAAAGTGGTCTGACGGCGCCCATGCCGGGAAGTGTGCTGGCGGTTCACGTCAAACCGGGAGACTCAGTCGAAAAGGGTCAACTGCTACTCATTCTGGAAGCAATGAAAATGGAGCACCAGATAACGGCGCCACGTGATGGCTCTATCAACCAGGTGTTAGTCGTCGTTGGAGACCAGGTCGCCAACAGCGAATTACTGATCGTGCTCGATGATGATGGGGATTCATCGAACGATTAAAATGTAACCTGTGATGTAAATATGAACATGAATGGAGAGTAAAAATGGCCGGAACCGAAGCAACACTTTATGAGGTCAAAAACGGCGCTGCCTGGATCACGTTAAACAGGCCGGAAAACCGCAATGCACTTTCCTCCATATTAGTTAGCGAACTGTATGATCATCTGCTGGCCGCTAACGATGATCCAGCGGTGCGAAGCATCGTCATCACCGGGACAGGACCAGCGTTCTGTGCGGGCGCCGATTTAAAAAGCCCGCCGGGACAGACCATTGAAGGCGGCGGCAGGGCAGTACCTTATGCCGAGGTGCTAAGTACAATACTGGAAAGTGACAAGCCGGTTATTGCGGCGGTCAATGGTGCCGCCTTTGCAGGCGGTTTAGGGCTGGTTGGCGCGGCCGATATTGTCATCACCGCAGACGACGTGAAGTTTAGTTTCAGCGAAGTAAGAATTGGTGTTATACCCGCGGTTATCTCAGTGGTCTGTTTACCGAAACTGGGCACGCATCATGGTATGAAGTTGTTTCTCACTGGCGAAAGATTTACAGGCAAGCAGGCGGTTGAAATGGGCTTTGCCCATCGAGCTGTTCCGCTTGAACAGCTCAATGAGGCGGTCCAGGCAGAAATAGACATGATCAATCTGGGTGGTCCCAACGCCGTGGTTGAATGCAAGAAACTTGTTCGCAGGGTTCAGCAATTATCCATAGAGGAAGGTTTCAAAGAAACATCAACATGGAGTGCCAGACTATTCAAGTCCGAAGAAGGTACAGAAGGCATCACCGCATTTCGGGAAAAGAGAAAGCCGTCATGGGCACTGGATAAGTAATGCAGATGCCTGACTAAAAGTCATAGGGAGCTGAAGATGAGCGAAATATTGAGAATTGCAAATTGTAGCGGTTACTACGGAGACCGACTGGCCGCAGCAAAAGAAATGGTTGACGGTGGTCCGATCGATGTATTGACAGGTGACTACCTGGCCGAACTCACCATGGCAATATTGTATAACCAGAGAAAGACACGCGGTGAGCACCTCGGTTATGTGGGCACTTTTTTGAAGCAGGTCAAGGAGGTCGTTGCAACCTGCCTGGATAAAAATATCAAGATTGTTTCAAATGCTGGCGGACTTAATCCCAAAGGTATGGCCGAAGAAATCGAAAAAATACTCGAAGAACAGGGATTAACCGCAACGGTCGCCTATATCGATGGCGACGATTTGATGCCGGAAATCGAAGCACTCAAAGCGGGTGGTGAACCCTTCATCAACATTGATAAAGGCATGCCGCTAGCTGATACATCTAACGAAATTGTCACCGCTAACACCTATTTCGGTGCCTGGGCAATTAAGGAAGCCCTGGACCAGGGTGCCGATATTGTGATTTGCCCCAGGGTCACTGACGCGGCGCTTGTAATCGGTCCTGCAGCATGGAAGTTCAACTGGCGGCGTAATGATTATGACGCCCTGGCGGGTGCGCTGGCGGCGGGACACATTATCGAATGTGGTGCCCAGTGTTGCGGCGGTAACTACTCTTTCTTTGAAGAAGTACCAAGTTTCCTCAATGTCGGTTATCCCATTGCCGAAATGGAAGCCGATGGCAGCTTCACCATCACCAAGCACCCGGGAACAGGTGGGCTTGTATCAGTCGGTACCGTGACAGCACAGTTGCTCTATGAGATTTCCACTCCTGCCTACTACAATCCCGACGTCATTGCCCACTTCGATACCATGAAAGTAGAGCAATCCGGTGAAGACCGTGTTTACGTCAGCGGTTGTCGAGGTAGCAGCCCTCCGCCCACGCACAAGGTTTGTATTAATACCCTCGGCAACTACCGGAACGGGATCGAGGTGTTACTAACCGGGCTCGATATCGAGAAAAAGGCCGAATTATATATTGACCAGATATTTCACAACCTGGGCGGCAGGGAACAATTCGATGAAGTGGAGATTCAGCTCATCAGAAGTGACCAGGAAAATCCTGAATCTAACGAGGTTGCCCATGCCGCACTACGCATCACGGTGACATCGAGTGATGCCAGCAAAGTCGGCCGGCTGTTTTCCGCCAAAATTACTGAATTGAGTCTTGCTACTATTCCAGGCAATACCGGTCGGGGTAACAGCATGGGTGGTGGCCAACCTCTGATTGTCTACTGGCCTGCACTTATCGACAGCAGGCACGTTACAGAACGATTGCATATGGGTGGTACAGTCACCGAGATATTGCCGACGCAACGCCTGGGTCTGGATGAAATTTATTACCAGGAAGTGCCTGTGACCCTGGACAAGGCCCCTGCTGGAAATGAGGTTGCCATTCCATTCGGCAGGCTGTTTGGTGCTCGCTCAGGTGACAAGGGCGGTTGCGCAAACTGCGGTGTCTGGGCAAGGACAGATGCTTCCTACAGTTTTCTCCACGAGTATCTGACCGTTGAGCAATTCAAGAAATTGCTACCGGACCTCGCCCAATACGACATAGAAAGATATGAAATAGCCAATCTCAAAGCATTGAATTTTTACATCCACGACATACTTAAAGATGGTGTGTCTTCAAATAATCGAATTGACGGCCAGGCGAAAACATTGTGTGAATACCTACGCGCAAAAACAATCGAGGCACCAAAGTTGCTGGTTGATGAACTCACCGGCTGACATAAACTAATCTGGCAATCTTGTTACTGCCACACCGATGAAAGTACCCATCGGGTAACCCGGGACACCCGTTAGCATACCTGGCGTGACAAGGTCTTTTCAGGTCCGCCAGTACTTTAAAGATGGTCGAGTATCTGGTCACCACTGAAGATGGTGCCATGACCAGGGTAGACCGTTTTTGGGTTTAGGCGTTTTAGCTTCCTTAGTGTCCTGCGCATATCGGCCGGATTATCATAGATAGCGGGATGCACCAGTCGCCCAAGGCTACCACTGCCGAGCAACGTATCGCCTGTTATCAGGCTTCTACTGGGTGAGTGGAAAAAACAGATGCTGTCCCAGCTATGTCCTGGCGTGTGAATAACTTGCCAATCTTCAAATCCATCAAGCCGTTTACCATCGCCAAGCCTTTGCCTGGGGATGACAAATCGCTGGGCACCTTGTTCTTCCAGATGATGGTTGTGGACATGTTGATAGCGGGCATCTCGCTCCTTATTCAGGTACATTTCCCGTGACCGTTCCCTGCCGGCCTCCCGAATCACGGTCGCGATTTTTATCACCGGGCCAAGAGGATTCCTGAATAGCTTGATATATGGCCTTTTCGAAGCGTGCGGAATGGCCGAAATTGCATGGCACGACCTGGCGAGCCCGGTGATACCACCGATATGATCAGGATCATCGTGGGTGCAGGCAACCAGGCTGACATCAAAGATTGACCGACCCAGTTTTTCCTGGATGTATTTCAATACAAAACCATCACAACGCATGGCGACATCAATGACCAACAAAGCCCCTGCTTCATCGATGACGTAGGTATTGGAGTAACGTGTTTTGACCTGGTGAATTTCCATCTGGTCATATTATATCCGATACATGCATGAATCGAATGCGCCAGTTTCAATCAAAATAACCCACTCCACGACTGGTAATGCTTCATCCTAAGGTATTATTCTTAACGAAATGAGCAGGTGTCCTGCATGTAGGACACGCAAGGAGATTATTATGAACAGATTTTCGGGTACGCTGTTTCTGTTTGGAATATTGGGATGTATATCATTTTCTGCCCAAACAAAAAGTGCAGATAATCAACCAGTCGGAATATTGCCGGACATGTTGTCGGTAGAAGTGACCCACAAGGGCAAACCTTTCAAGATTTCACGTAACCAGGACAATAAAAATACCGTTAATCCTGACTTTGCAATGACTTCCAGACCCTGTCCTCCATTTTGCATTCGGCCCATCGTTCTTGCCCCGGGAGTCGAGACCATTGCCGAGTTGGAGATGCTGGAGTATCTGGTTGCGGCCAGGACAGACAGCAATATACTCGTGATTGATTCCCGAACACCTGATTGGGTCGCAAAAGGTACCATCCCGGGCTCTGTGAATATTCCCTGGACGTCTCTAAACCCGGATACATCCGATCCTTTAACCATCAGCGGAATCATGCAGGAGCATTTTGGTGCGAGACAGATCGAGGAATTATGGGACTTTAACAAGGTGAAGACACTTGTCATGTTTTGCAACGGCATGTGGTGCGGCCAGTCACCCCGGAACATCCTCACTTTACTGGGCTATGGTTATCCTGCGGAAAAAATAAAATGGTATCGCGGCGGTATGCAGGACTGGGAAGTATTGGGCCTCAGCACCGTACCGGGTAGCCCACCTGTGATCTGAGCGTCTACAAGAACTGTCTACAAGAACTCAATACAAGAACTCGCTACCTACAGGAACTTGGCTATAGCACTGACTGTCTATAATATGCCAATACAAATTGATTTTGAGGGTGCCAGTGACAAAAAAAATCATAATAAGCGGCTCCGGACTTTGGAAACCGCACCATGTCATCACGAATGAAGAACTGGTCGAGGCTTACAATGGTTATGCCGAGAAGTTCAACTCACAGAATGCATCCGCAATTGAGCAAGGTACGGTAGAGGCAAAGCCACTCTCTTCAGCCGCGTTCATTGAAAAAGCATCCGGCATAAAGGCACGTTATGCTTATATCAAGGATGGCATTCTCGATATTGACCGCATGCGGCCAAGAATTCCCGAAAGAAGGGAAGACGAACTCTCGCACCAGGCAGAAATTGCACTCAATGCCGCCCGGGTGGCGATTGAAGAAGCCGACAAGCAAGCCTCGGAGATTGATGCCGTCATCGTTGCCTGTGCTTACACCGAACGTTATTACCCGGCGATTGCCATCGAAGTCCAGAATGAATTAGGCATTGAAGGCTTCGGATTTGATATGTTGGTAGCCTGCTCTGCTGCGACATTCGCCCTGCAGAGGGCGTACGAAATGGTCAGTGCCGGTACGGCGAAATGTGTTCTGGTGATCAACCCGGAACTCACTTCCCCCCAGGTGAACTACAAGGACAGGGACAGCCACTTTATTTTTGGAGATGTCTCAACTGCCACTATCGTTGAATCGGCAGAAACCTGCACATCCAGACACAGTTATGAAATTCTCGGCACCAGTGCACTCACCGTATTCTCCAACAATATCCGCTCCAATTTCGGGTTTATTACCAATTCAACGGATGCGGACCCATATGGACCTGACAAATTATTCCACCAGGAAGGCCGCAGTGTATTTAAGGAAGTCTGCCCCATGACGGCAAAACATATCATTACGCATTTAAACGAGCTAGGCCTGACACCGGAAGATGTGACACGCTGGTGGCTGCACCAGGCCAACCTGAACATGAATCTGCTGATCAGCAAACGGATACTGGGCAGGCAGGCCACAGCGGAAGAAGCACCAATCGTGCTGGACGAATATGCCAATACTGCCTCCGCCGGATCACTCATTGCCTTCAACCTGCACCACAAGGATTTAAAGGAAGGTGATATCGGCATGATTTGTTCTTTCGGTGCCGGATACTCCATTGGCAGTCTGGTCTTAAAGAAGCGGGCAATGGGATGAAAAGCTGGTAGGGATCAGGCATTTTTAATCGTCAGGCCGCCATCGACCGGCAGCGTTACACCCGTAATGTATTGCGAGGCCGGCAACACCAGGTTGAGTGTACCCTGGGCAATTTCCTCCGGTTCTGCATAACGTTTTAGTGCCACCCTCCTTCTAGCAAAAATTTCCTTGTGTTCATCAGAAATTCCAGCCGTCATACCCGTATTAACGGGTCCGGGACAAACGCAGTTTACGGTAATGCCGACAGGACCCAGTTCCACTGCAAGTGAGCGCGTCAGACCGATAACGCCAGTCTTGGCCGCGGTGTAGGGACTGCCGAATTTGGTCGCCCCCAATGCCTCGGTAGAGGCAATGTTAACGATTCTTCCATGGGGAGACTTCCGCAACCAGGGTAGTGCGGCACGAATTGTAAGGGTATGCGCAGTCAGCAGGACAGAAAGCACCTTATTCCAGGCAGCTGGATAGTCATCACTGTCTATGGCGACTGGTATAGAAATACCTGCATTGTTCACCAGAATATCGATGCCACCAAAATATTCAGCAATCTCCACAATGGTAGATGCGATAGCACTGGCATCGGTCAAGTCCAATACCCAGCCTTTCGCATCATATCCTTCGTCCGTCATCTCCTTCACCACCTTCTGAAGTGACTGCTCGTTAATATCGATCAAAGCCACCCTGGCACCTTCATCACCAAACAAATGGGCGGTGGCACGGCCCATACCGCTAGCGGCGCCCGTTATGATGGCTATTTCACCAGCAATAGAACGACTGAGTTTCGAAAGAGGCATAGGTACTCCTGCTTGGATTCTGGCGGTTATAATGACTTCACAAACTCTGCCAGGCAACTGAATTTTTAGCCAACCAAATTCAGCCTACTCTCGGGCAGCCTCCTACGATAACATTGGCTTTTGAATTTATTGATGGCACAGGGGACAGACAAATTGAGTGATACAGCCGCACCGCGATATTGCCGTATTGAGATCGCCAAGCATGCGCTGAATTTCTCTGTCGCACACTTCACTATCTTCAGTAAAACTGAACGTGAAAATCTGCACGGGCACAACTTCCAGGTCGCCTGTGACCTCACCGGCCTGGTGAGCAATGATGGCTTGATGTTCGACTATGGAATAATCAAGCGGGTCATACGCGGTCTTTGTGACGAACTGGACGAACAAGTCATTCTCCCTGAACTTTCTCCCCACCTGGTGTTGCTGGAAGAAAACGGCTACACGATTGCTGTATTTAATGGAGAACGACTGCCATTTCTGCCACGAGATGTCACTGTCCTGCCGATTGCCAATACCACGGTGGAAGAGTTTTCCCACTACCTCCTGCATAGAATGCTGGATCATCCTGAATTCAAGGATCGCCAGATCGTAAAACTGACAGTAAAGGTTTCTTCCAGCCCGGGCCAGACCGGATGCAGCACATGGCAATCATCTTGAAGACACTGGTCATTACCGGTGCGAGCAAGGGTATCGGTTTCGCCTGTGCAAAAATGTTCTGTGACGCAGGTTACCGGGTCATCAATCTCTCACGAAGCCCGGCGACAGATGATCGAATTGAAAATCACAGTGTCGATCTGATCGCTGAAAACGCAGAGTCAACCTTGGCTGATTTAATGGATGGCCTTCTTGAAAAAGGTGAAATCATCGTCGTGCACAATGCCGCCACCCTGATAAACGATACGGTGATGAATGCAGATACCGGCGCACTGCGCCAGACAATGAACCTGAATGTCATTGCCCCGCACATTGTGAATCAGGCGATTCTCAAAAAAATGCAACCGGGCTCCGCCATCATCTACATTGGTTCTACCCTGTCAGAAAAGGCAGTCGCCAACTCGTTTAGCTACGTCACCAGTAAACACGCCGTGGTAGGCATGATGCGAGCAACCTGCCAGGATCTTGCAGGTATGGGTATTCATACAGCCTGCATCTGTCCCGGGTTCACCAACACCGAAATGCTGCGTGCACATGTAGGAAACGATCAGAAGATTCTGGATAGCTTAAGTAGCTTGTCTACATTCGGCCGATTGATCAGGCCAGAAGAAATTGCCGCCACCGTACTCTTCGCTGCAGAAAATCCGGTCATCAATGGCGCCGTCATCCATGCAAATTTAGGGCAGATTGAGTCCTGACTTGAACGAACTACCTGCCACGGGTCTTACTAAATGGAACAGCAAATGCATCTGACTGATGATATAAGGGAACGCCGGGAAAGAGTGTTTCTAGTGCTGGCAGGATTTTTCCTGTGCGCCATGACCATGCTTAATATCATCGGCATTACCCGTTTTATTCAACTCGGTCCCCTGGCGCTTGCCGTTGGCGTCCTACCCTACCCCCTCACATTCCTGTGCACCGATCTTGTTAGCGAATTATACGGTCGGGCCAGGGCAAATTTTCTTGTTACCGTGGGCTTGATGTTAAACGGATTTATTATCGCCACCATGTGGGTGGCCAACATGATGCCGTCTGTGGGCCTGGAAAGCCAACCGCCCTGGCAACTGATTCAACTGGCAGAGGATATTGCCTTGCCTAACGGCGATTCAGTTTCCAATTCAGTCGAGTTGTTCACGTTACTCTATGCAACAACCACCGGGGCCGTGGTTGCATCCATGATGGCGTATATTGCTGCCCAGTACTGCGATGTATTTATGTTTCACTTCTGGAAGAGGCTGACCAAAGGGAAACACCTGTGGCTCAGGAATAACGGCAGTACGCTGGTCAGCCAGGGAGTGGATTCTTTCATGGTGATTACCGTGACATTTGGTGCCCAGTTCCTGGCAGGTGCCATGAGCGGAGGTGCCATGCTGGTGTTAATGGGCAGTAACTATTTATTCAAACTCTGCGCCGCCCTGGCAGATACGCTCCCCTTTTATGCAGGCGTCCACTACCTTAAAAAATACCTGGAGTTCACCGATGAGGAACTCAATTCCCGTGATTAACCCGGTGACAGTCGTTGACTACTGGCTGGGTGATACAGAGCGCAGCCCCGGCGCCGTTAGAGATAAATCCAGGATCTGGTACGGTTCAAGTGAAAAGGTTGACCGGGAAATTGAGGATCGATTTGGTGAAGCACTACGCCTGGCCGAAGCGGATAAGCTCCAGTCGTGGCTGGCGACACCAACCGGGCAACTGGCAAGTGTTATCCTCCTGGATCAATTTACCCGTAATCTCAATCGAGGCACCGGGGATGCCTGGAAAAATGATGGCCTGGCCCTGGCGATCGCAGAGAAATGTGTTGCTGGCAAAGATTATTTATCCCTGTCAACTATCGGCCGGGTATTTCTCTATCATCCCTTCCACCATGCCGAATCAGTTTCCGCACAAGGAAAAGCAGTAGATTTGTTTGAAGAACTATATAATGAAGCGCCTGATGACTGGCGACCACCGCTCAAGGGTTTTGTCGATTTTGCAAAGCGCCATCACAAAATAATCAGCAGGTTTGGCCGGTTCCCCCATCGCAATGAGACGCTGGGCAGAAAGTCCACAAGCGATGAAATTGAGTACCTGTTGGAAAACAGAAAAAATTACGGGCAAGGAAAATAGGATACATACAATGTTGTACCGGGATCAACTCGGGTTGGAATATACGGCTAGCAGTGAGGCAAGCACTCTTCAATTCGATCGCTTTACCGACAAATATCTCGCTTCCCACAAGGACGCGATGCCATGCCTGGACAGGTTGAACGAGTCGGACAAGGAAGTTCCCATGGCGCATTGCTTTAGAGGTTACATCCTGAAGATGGGAGGAGATCCCAAATTCTCCCCGGCGATCAAAGCCGTACTGGCATCGTTGGATCTACTGAGCGGCGCCATGAATGACCGGGAAAAAATGCACCAGGGCGCACTCAAAAGCTGGGTTGACAATCAATACTCGGACGCCGCCGATATCCTGGAACAACTTTTGAAGCAGTACCCCAGGGATATATTGGCGCTCCGCCTGGTTCACTATCTGCATTTCTACGCCGGTGATTCAAAAGAAATGCGGGACTCTGTTTTACGATCAGAGAAAATCTGGTCTGAATCCGACCCGCACTACGGTTACCTCCTGGGTATGAAAAGTTTCGGCCTGGAAGAAACCGGGGACTACAAAGAAGCCGAATCCGCAGGCAAACAGGCTGTTGAAATCAACAAGACTGATATCTGGGCTGCTCACGCGGTAGCCCATGTTTTTCAGATGCAGGGTCGAACGGAAGACGGCATTGCCTGGGTGAGCGGCCTGCTTGAAAACTGGAAAGAATCGAACAACTTTGTCTATCATTTGCACTGGCACAAGGCTCTATTTCACATTGGCGCTGGTGAGCTGGATAAGGCGTTAAACATATACGATACAAATCTTACCGAGTGCCTGACAGACGATTTTTACCTCGACGTGTGTAATGCTGCCGCTTTGTTGTGGCGGCTCGAGATGCATGGCCTGAGTGTCGATGATAGATGGCAAGCACTACAAAAATTTTCAACAAGAAGAGTTCAGGATGATGAACTTGTTTTTTCAACCCTGCACTACCTGATGACACCGGCCGTTTTAAAGAACAAAAAATTGACCAGTGAAGCAATAGATCACTTTCAAAACTGGAGCCATGAGCAAACGACTCAGGGAGATGTTTGCAGGCAGGTTGGATTACCGCTCGCCCAGGTAATCGTTGAGCTGGGTCAGGGGAAATTCAAAGAGGCGACGGCACGGCTCTCATCCATAAAAGATGACATCTACCTCATTGGTGGCAGTCACGCACAGAGACACCTGTTTGACGACCTATTGAACCATTACAAAACATTGACTGAATAATGGCCTGACAAATGAACTACGAACAGATACTTTATGAAGTTAGCGACAACATCCTGACGATCACACTGAATCGCCCTGACAAACTCAATGCCTTTACCGGCACAATGCTCAAGGAGCTCCTCGACGCACTCGATAAAGCGGACGCTGATGATGATATACGGGCAATAATATTCACCGGCGCAGGTCGCGGATTTTGTGCCGGTGCTGATCTCTCAGCCGGTGGCAAAACGTTTGACCATGATGCAGACGGCCGCGGCCTGCATCCTGACGGTGGCGGCGTGCTGACACTGCGTATTTTTGATTGTTTAAAACCTGTCATTTCTGCCTGTAACGGCCCCGCTGTGGGCGTGGGCGCTACCATGCAATGCGCCATGGATGTTCGGCTTGCATCAGAGGATGCCCGATACGGCTTTGTATTTTCCAGGCGTGGTGTTGTTCCGGAAGCCTGTTCAAGCTGGTTCCTGCCCCGGGTCGTGGGAATTTCCACCGCGCTGGAGTGGTCATTCTCTGGTCGCATCTTCGACGCCAGCGAGGCTTTAGACAGAGGTTTTGTCCGCAGTATTCACAAGAAGACGGATCTGTTGCCTGCCGCAAGAAAATTGGCCAGGGAGTTCGCCGAGCAAACTTCCTCTGTCTCAAACGCGATGATTCGCCAGATGATGTGGAAAATGCTGGGAGCAGACCACCCTATGGAGGCGCACAAAATTGATTCCAGGGGTATTTTCTACACTGGAAAATCAGCAGACGCCAATGAAGGTGTTGAATCTTTCCTGGAAAAACGGCCAGCCAGTTTCCCGGGGAAAGTAAGCACCGATATGCCGGAATTCTTCCCCTGGTGGAAACCCCGGGAGTTTGAATAACCTATTTTATAGGCGATTTCCAACCCCTTGGTTTTAAGGCAAGTACCGAACAGTCCACATGGTTTAAGATTCTTTCTGCCGTATTCCCAACCGTGAACCCGGGCACACCCGGCCTTGCAACGGTACCCATTATCAACAAGTCGATGTCATTGTCAGCGACAAATTTCCGGATGACCTTGTGCGGCTTTCCATGTAGCAGATGATCTTGTAGCGGTACATGCACGTACTTGCCAACAAGCTTGTCCATTTTTTGTTCTGTATCTTTTCGCAACAACATCGATAAGGTTTTCAGTTCACCTTTACCAATACTGCTATTCGTTTTTTCATGTATTGGCAAATCCCATACATGCAGGACCTGCAAATCAGCCAGCTCTACCTCTGCAAGTGAAGTGGCAATCTCCATTATTTCTGAATTTAGCCTTACACCGGTCTGGTCTTCAGTAACCGGGTCGACGGCGGCGAGCATGTGGTGCATTCTTTTACGACGCGAAGGTTTCAGGATTAGCACCGGACAGGGACAATGATGAAACAGGCGAATATCATTATCACCGAACAAAGCTGCTGTAAAAACAGATTTTGAATTCACCGACTTTATCACCAGGTCAAACTTCTCTTTCACAACCATCTTGATGATTTCAATATAGTCCTTACCTGGCACAACCCGTTTTTTGATGGCAGGTTTTTTACCCTTGCGTCCTGGTAAACTCGCAATGAGCTGCCCAAGGTCTCTTTCACGTTCCTTAATCAACGTATCTTGCAAATGCTTGATGGAAGAATTCAATCGAACATCATTCGTCGAAAGGTCTGCAACCACATCGACTACAACCAATTCCGCACTATTGGTTGTCGCCAGATCATGCGCCCGGTCCAGTGCCGTCTTCTCCCCTTTGGCACCATCGGCGAAGAATAATATTTTCTTGAACCTTCTTATCTTTTTGTCTCCCAGGTGAAACTCTCCAGCAGTTCCATAAAAGAATCCAGCAAGGCGATGAAAGCACGTCCCTACTCCTCTCCGATATGCTATCAACTACAGCCACGTTTACAATCACATTTGTTGTTACGTTCAATTCTCTATTAAAATTGTACCTGTCCTGCAGATCTTTGGCATTGATAAATATCAACAATAAATTTACCCACCACCAGCATTCCCTATGGCAGGAATAGATACAATAATAGATGAAACCAGGCACCCGATTCGTCGGGATATCCGGGGCACGGCCAGAAGTTGCGATTAACACTGCGTGCATTTTCGGGATCGTCTGCTTTCCTGAATGCAGGGGGTTTGGTACATTCCAGCCAATGCCTACCGAATAATCAGGGCCTGATTCAAGCCCTAAATCCTTTTCGTTATATATTGAGAATTAAATGTTATTTTCGGTTCCGCTCGATATCTATTAGCCTTTGCGCTTTCAGGACCTTCTAAGAAATTTCACTAGCAACCCGGTAAGCGTGATGTACCAATATTCCGCAGATGATCAACGCTTGATCGAAGAGCGAGTTGAGCAGTTTCGTGATCAGACCCGGCGATTCATCGCCGGGCAACTCGACGAGGAGGCATTTCGTCCTCTTCGCCTGATGAATGGTCTTTATATCCAGCGCCATGCGCCAATGCTGCGCGTGGCAATTCCTTATGGATTACTGTCATCGGATCAGTTACACCAGCTTGCCTATATCGCACGAAAGTATGACCGGGATTATGGTCACCTCACCACCCGGCAAAATCTACAATTCAACTGGCTCAAACTGGAGCAGGTTCCCGATCTGCTCGCTGACCTTGCAACAGTCCAGATGCATGCTATCCAGACCAGTGGGGCCTGCATCAGAAACACCACCGCGGATCATCTTGCGGGAGTTTCAGCCGACGAACTTGAAGACCCACGCCCATACTGTGAATTGATACGACAATGGTCAACCCTGCACCCGGAATTTTCATTCCTGCCACGAAAATTCAAGATTGCGGTGTCTGGCGCACAGAATGACCGCGCCGCAACCCAGGTACATGATATCGGTATACAGCTGGTGCAAGATGCTAACGACCATGAAGTGGGTTTTCGTATTATCGTCGGCGGTGGTCTCGGCAGAACGCCGGTCATTGGAAAAGTATTGCGTGAATTCCTGCCCAAGAAATATCTATTGTCTTACCTTGAAGCAATCCTGCGCATTTACAATCAACTCGGTCGTAGAGACAATAAATATAAGGCGCGAATCAAAATCCTGGTCAATAGTCTCGGAATCGAAAGTTTCAGGGAGCTGGTTGAAACTGAATGGGCAGAACTAAAAAAGACCGGCCCGCTACTCGATCATTCAACTATTGCCCGGATGCGAGAACATTTCAGCCCTGGAAACTACGCTCCCGGGAATAATAATGGTGCGCTCATTAAAAGCAAATTGGCCAGTAGCCCGGCATTCGCTATCTGGTACAAACAAAATACCCAAACTCACAAAGTTAATGGTTATTCTATCGTCACGCTGTCCGTTAAGGCGCCAGGACAACCCCCTGGCGATCTGACCTCCGCACAAATGGACGGTGTTGCGGATCTCGCAGAACAATACAGTTTTGGGCAGATCAGAGTTAGCCACGAGCAAAACCTTATTCTCGCAGATGTTGCCAATGGTGATATCCATGCCTTGTGGAAAGCGCTGGTTAAACTCGATCTGGCCACCCCGAATATCGGCACTCTAACCGATATAATCTGCTGTCCCGGACTCGACTTCTGCAGCCTGGCAAATGCAGGTGCAATTCCTATCGCTAATCAAATCAGCGCCCGTTTTGATGACCTGGATTACCTATATGATCTCGGTGAAATAAAGATCAAGATTTCCGGTTGTATGAACGCTTGCGGTCATCACCATGTGGGTCACATCGGTATTCTCGGAGTGGATAAGAAAGGCGAGGAGTGGTACCAGATCACCCTGGGCGGTTCTGCGGAAGAAAATGCTGCCCTGGGTAAAATCATTGGCCCTGCTGTTGCAAAAGATAAGGTTGCATCAACGATCAACGTCATTCTCGACACCTATCTTGCCAGCAGGCTGGAGCAGGAATCTTTTTTACAGACGGTTCACCGACTGGGCATACAACCATTCAAGGCGGCAGTTTATGGCTAGTTTGCAAATTTCAGGGGAACAAGCCATGGGCGATCAGGTTCTTTTAAACGGGAAAATGGTAGCTGACCATTGGCTATTCCTGTCAGATGGCGAGCCACTGCCGAATAGTAACCGGGCTGTCGCCGTATCTATATCACGTTGGCTGGCAGAACGTGAAGCCTGCCTCTCCCACCCCGGTGAAAAGGGCGTTGTGCTAACCAATACGCAGGACACCTACCTGTTGCGTAAAGACCTGGAACATCTGGACCTTATCTGCGTTGAATTCCCGACAGCAGTAGATGGGCGCGCATATAGCCAGGCGCGATTGCTGCGGGGGCGATACGGCTACGAAAACGAATTACGGGCAGTTGGCAACGTGATGGTGGACCAACTTTTTCTAATGGTTCGTTGCGGCATCAACGCATTTTCATTGCTGCCAGGTGAAGACGTTATTCAAGCATCAAGATATTTGAAACCCTTCTCCTTCTCCTATCAATGAAGCCTTAACATTCACTGCATACCATAAAGATGGCCATGGACTACTTCCCGATATTTCTCAAACTACATAACCAGCCCTGTGTTGTTGTTGGCGGCGGTGAAATTGCTGTTCGCAAAACCCGGTCCCTGCTTGATGCCGGAGCCAGGGTCACGGTCATTGCGCCACGCATCGAATCTCAACTCACTCGCTGGGTGATGGAAGAAAAAATTGATTTTATCTCCAGGAAATTTCAATCGGCAGATCTGGTGGGTAAACGCCTGGTGATAGCGGCAACAAACGATACCGAGGCGAACCAGTATGTCTATGACACAGCCGAATCCAACGGCGTCCTGGTCAATGTTGCCGACAACCCTGATGCCTGCCGTTTTATTGTGCCCGCCATAGTCGATCGATCTCCCCTGACCATTGCTATCTCAAGCGGAGGCAGGGCGCCCGTCCTCGCCAGGTTGTTGCGGCAAAAATTGGAAACCCTGGTCCCTTCGGCCTACGGCCGGCTTGCTGAATTTGCGGGGGACCTGCGCAGCCGGGTAAAGTCCAGCCTGCACTCACTTCCCGCGCGGCGTCGATTCTGGGAAACCATTTTACAAGGGCCAGTTGCAGAAAAGATATTAAATGGTCAGGAACAATCTGCGTTTAAGTTATTCGAAACCCAACTGGCGCAGCATGTAAATGGGCAGCGCAGGATAACCGGCGAGGTGTTCCTGATTGGGGCCGGTCCGGGTGATCCGGAGCTTGTCACATTGAAAGCGCTACGCCTGATGCAACAAGCCGATGTCGTGTTGTACGACAACCTGGTATCAAGCCAGGTTCTCGACCTGGTGCGGCGAGATGCCACCCGAATCTCTGTTGCCAAGAAAAAAGGCAACCACAAGATGGAACAGGCAGACATCAACAAAGCACTCATTCGGTTAGCGAAAGAAGGAAAGCGGGTTTGTCGGTTAAAAGGCGGTGACCCTTTCATTTTTGGCCGCGGCGGCGAAGAACTGGAAGCCCTGGCCGATGCCAATATTCCTTTCCAGGTTGTGCCGGGTATCACCGCCGCCAATGGTTGCGCAGCCTATGGGGGCATCCCCTTAACCCACCGGGACTATGCAGACAATGTTACCTTTGTGACAGGCCATCGAAAAAATAATGGTGACCTGGATATACCCTGGTCCAGCCTGGTTAACCATCGACAAACTGTCGTTTTCTACATGGGTCTCGCAAATTTGCCGTTGATCGCCAGACAATTACAATCGCATGGCCTTGGCGCGGAGACACCTGCTGCGGCAATCGAACAGGGTACATCGGGCAATCAACGGATCGTAATCGGTACCATCGGCAATCTTGCCCAGCAGGTCCTCGCGGCCAAACTGGGCTCCCCTACCCTGATCATCGTTGGGCAGGTTGTACAACTGGCGGCGAAATTACACTGGTTCGGTCGACCACCGATTGAAAACGAATCGAAGCCTGAGCGCCACCAAAATCCAATCGCCATGAGGGCATCGTGAAAGAACTTGCAGACATCAATCGACTCCTTGCTGATAAAACTGCTGAGCAGATCATTGCATGGGCATTCAACCAGAGCCAGCGAACCCTGACGACGACAACCTTCGGGGATAAATCGGCTGCATTGCTACATATGGTCACCCTGCAACAACCGGGTGCAACCATCCTATGGATAGACACAGGTTATAACACGCCTGCCACCTATCGGTTTGCAGATGAACTCATCGACCAGTTAGACCTGAATATGCAAATTTATAGCCCACAAATGACATCGGTCAGGCGTAATGCTCTGATGGGTGGTATACCGGATATCGAGGAACCCCTGCATGAAGAATTTACCCGCCAGGTGAAACTGGAACCATTTCAACGCGCCACAAATATACTGAGACCACCGATCTGGTTAACCGGGATACGGCGTGAACAAACAGATTTCCGCCGTTCCCTGGACATCGCCAGTTCCACCAGGGAAGGTTATATCAAGATAGCGCCTTTACTGAACTGGAATGATGATCAGTTGGAAACATATCTTCATCTCCACAATCTACCCAACGAACCAGATTATTTTGACCCCACGAAAGTAGGGGAAGCACGAGAGTGCGGGTTACACACCAGTTTCTAGGAATTCATGTTCATTTGTGCAGAATCTGTGCAGACTCAATGTATTCGATGAGGTCAGCTCAATGCACTGGCGGAAGCGTTGCTTGAACATAAATCCCTGCTCTCCCCAAAAGGCCTAGCTCTCCAGTCCCCCGGTATCAGGGGCAGGTCTTGCCCGCTGGTTGTACAACATTTTTCTCAGCGCCTGGCCTTCTTCTTTTGTCAGCTTCGAGTAGTCATTGCTAAAATCGCTACCAGCAGCCATCCCTCTCTGTACCGCAGGACGCTCGCTCAACTCGTCAAACCAGCGTTTAAAATACTTGAATTCATTGATGTCCTGGCCCTGGCCTTCCCAGTTAACCGTCCAGGGGTAACTTATCATGTCCGCGATGGTGTATTCATCGCCGCACAGGTATCGCTGGTGATAGAGCTGATTGTTAAGCACACCATAAAACCGGTTAACCTCATCGGTGAAACGGGTGATTGCGTATGTCTGGTCACCAAGGGATTCATTGAGCCGCCTGAAGTGACCACACTCACCTGTTTTGGGACCCTGGTTTGCCATCTGCCACATCACCCACTGTATGACATCGTACCTGCCCTGCAAATCTGCTGGCATAAACTGACCGGTCTTTTCGGCAAGATAGAGCATGATCGCGCCTGATTCAAATACCGATAAGGGACCACTGCCTGCCACGGGATCCTGGTCAACGAGTACTGGCATGCGATTATTTGGGTTTATTTTTAGAAAATCATCGGTGAATTGATCACCCCTGCCGATGTTACATTCAACAAGATTGTACTCAAGGCCGCACTCTTCCAACTGGATGGTCACTTTCTTACCGTTCGGGGTAGGCCAATAATGTAGATCCAACATGCTTATCTCCAGAGTTCTGTGTGCGCCTAGTTTGCCATCTTTAATCCTTCCTTTGAAAGGAGCCCCCTGGAATAAGCCTTATTATCCATGCCAACCCCAATTATCCCGGACACCAGGGTGCTCTATTTCGATCGTTAAATATTGTTATGAAAATAGCGTACACTCACAGGACTATGGTTCGATTATTCACCATGCTCGCCCTGATCAGTCTCGCCCTCCCAGGTTACGCGTTTCGCTGCGGAACGCATCTGGTCAACAAGGGTGATCACTTTGGGGAGGTTTTGAAAAAATGTGGTAAACCCACTTTTGAAGAAAAATGGATAGAGAACAGAATAATTTACGCCAGGCCCCACCCTCTGCTGCCTAGCGAAGCGACAACGGGTGGTGTGGTTATCCAGCTCTGGACCTACAATCGCGGGTCAAACCAGTTCATACGGCAACTCAGATTTGAAAATGGCATCCTGAAAAGGATCGAAACCCTCGATTATGGGTACTAATTCACGCTGAGTTGGCAATTTCGACCGATGGTCTGGTTAAATCCACCAGATTACTTCTGATCCACTATACTAATCCCTTTCAATTCAATAGTTTACCGGATTGGCACAATTATTGTATCTTACGATATTATCATGACTAATATTGCAAGAAGAATGAACAATGATTGACTTGATACTACATCTGTTTCTGCTGGGGGTCGTTATTTTCTTCCTGGCGAAGGCCCTCCCCGGCATTCATGTCGGTAGTTTCGGGACCGCTATCGTCGTTGCGATCGTCTATGGATTGATCAACATTACACTGGGGACAGTGCTCAAAATATTGAGCATCCCCTTTATTATTATATCGGTGGGTATCTTCCTGCTCTTTATCAATGCGTTCCTTTTGTGGCTAACAGATCAATTGGTCGATGATTTTGAGATTGAAGATATGGGAACAACATTTGTCGCTGCTCTGATTATCACCCTCAGCGATACACTATTAAATTGGATCTTCTAATGTATTTTTTTACCATGCGCAAACTTCGCAATTCACTCTTCCAGAGCCCCCTCCATCACCCCGAGGGTCGACAAGCCGCGGAAGAAGAGAATGCTTCTATAAGCGAGAACATCCTCCGTATGCCGGATCAACGGGTAGCAGTGCAACCGATTCCAGAAGACGATTGTCCCAACCAGCCAGGTAAGCGCCACGCCAGGGAATAAACGGCACTCAGCTCACTATTTACGCCCTGTACTCACCCGGAGGCTGGACAGTCCACGGAAGAATGGGTTGCTTCCCCAGTTGGGTGTGTCTTGTGCATATTGGATATCCGGGTAGCGCTGCAACAATTTCCTGAACACAATCTTCCCCTCGAGCCTGGCAAGCGCCATACCAAGGCACAGGTGGATGCCATAACCAAAGGCCACATGCTTGACCGACTTGCGATTGATATCAAACTTTTCCGGTGATTGATTCGCAACAGGATCACGATTAGCGGCACCGATACCCGCCATGATTAACTGGTTCTTCTTAAAGCGATGTCCGCAGAACCAGAGATCCTCAGCCACAAACCGAATCGTAATTTGTATCGGGGATTCATAGCGAAGCATCTCTTCTATGGCATTTTCCATCAGCGAAGGGTCATCACGCAACTGTCGCAATTGATCGGGGTGACGCAGCAAGGTAAACAGGCCATTACCAATAAGCCTGGTGGTTGTTTCATGGCCAGCCGTTAACAGCAGGATGCAGTTGGAAACCAGTTCTTCCCGATTTAACCGGTCGCTTCCCTGCTCCGCATCGAGCAGCATCGAGATAAAACCCTGGTCAGGCAGTTTCACTTTCCCCTCGATCAACTGATTCAGATACTGGCGCATCTCCTTATCCGCCAGAGCCGCTTTTTCAATTAACCCCGGCTGATCAATCATGGTTGCACCCAGCAATGCTTCTGACCACTTCTGGAAAAGTGATCTTTCCTGTTCAGGTACGCCCATCATTTCAGCAATAACGATGGCCGGTAAGGGTTGCGCGAGGCAGGCAATGATATCGATCTCATCTTCACCTGCAACAGCTTCCAGCATCTCGTCAACCAGGGATTCGATCATCGGTGCCAGGGACTGTATGTAATAATTAACAAATCCTGTGGCGACAAGTTTTCGCAAGCGGGTGTGGTCCGGGGGATCCCGATTCAACATGGCAGGCTTATCAACCAACGGGATATCAAGACCATTAGACGCGACTTTAAGCAATCGGTGGAAAAATTTATTTCGCCGCACGTCGTTACTAAACCGGGGATCCCGCAGGAGTTGCTGCACTTCTTCAAAACCATTAACCAGCCAGCCCTGGTTTGCATAGGAACGAATCACGTTGCCCCGTGAACGTAATCGTTCATAAGTGATATAGGGATTCTGGCGATAGTCTTCATCTGACCTCGCTGGCGGGTTCCCGGCTCGCCAGCGATCGAAGCGGCGCAATGTCCAGAGACTTGTCTGGATCAGTCCCATCAGGGGTTTATACAGGATTTGTTGCAATAGTCTCTTACCTCAATCGGTATTTTAGCGGTAGCGATACCCATCAAGGTACAACCGAACTTTCTGAATGGCAACTATCTGTTTCTTGATCTCGGAAATATCGAATGCTTGCGCAAAGTCTTCGAGTAATGGTTTGATCGTTGCAAGCGCGCTATCCCTGACCTTCCTGCCCTTGCGGGTCATCCTGACTATCTTCCTGCGACCGCTGGTTGCATCCGGTTCCACCGTGATAAGTTGTTTTTTCCGGAGTTTCCCGAGCGTGTTGGTCATGGCGCCTTTCGTTACCTGGAAGGCAGTGGATAACCTGCCGGGTGTCGCCTCATCATCCACCCGCACGAACCAGTTAAGCACGGAGAATTGCGAGGCGGTGAGTCCCTTCGGTAGTTTTTGTTCAAAAATACCGCTGGACAACTGTGAAATGATGTTCAGCTCATTGAAATAGGTGAATAACATCTCAAAATCATATTCCTTATTCTTTTTTGATTTCTTCATTCAGAGCTTGTGTCTTTTGTTGTCTGGCATTATTGCCTGGAACTATATTGTTTAATATTAAACTATTTAATGATACACTGTTTAGTGCTAAACATTAATTATAACTGAAATCTAGGAAAAATATCCATGAAAAATCTCACAAAAATTATCACCTGGACCATCGGAACCCTGGTGGGCATTGTCATCTTGTTGCTGATTGTACAAACCCTTGCCTCGGAGAGAGTGGAAGTGGTGGAACTGCACACGCTTGATGAGAAGGGTGAAACTGTCACCACTCGCGTCTGGGTGATGGACCACGACGGATATCAGTACCTGCGCGTTGGTGGCGATGGGTCAGGTTGGTTTACACGGTTACAGGCAAACAAGACGGTACAATTAACGCGGGGTGATACACGGAAGACTTATGAAACGCTAACCCGACTCGACAAGAGCGACCTGATCAACGACCTGATGCAGAAAAAATACACATGGGGGGAGACCTTCTTTGTCACGATGTTTGGCGGCAGGGAGGGTTCTATCCCGATTGAGCTACATGAGGTGCCTGACTAACTTACAAATACTAGTCAAATGCCAACGTTAGCGGCACAATAATGTCAGATTGCAAACTTATCTTATACGCGGGGAAATTGAAGTGAACAAACCTATCGCATTTGTCGTTGGAGCCGGGGACTATATTGGCACGGCGGTGGCCAGACGATTCGCCTCGGAAGGATACACCGTCTGTATGGCTCGTCGAAATGGAGATCGACTACAGCCAGTTGTTGATGAGATAAAGCAAAACGGGGGCGAGGCATTTGGCTTCAGCATGGATGCCCGCGACGAGGAACAAACCATAGAAACATTCGCAAAAATCGAGACCGATATAGGTGAACTGGGTTTCGTGCTGTTCAATGTCGGCGGTAACGTGAATTTTCCAATCGCTGAAACAACCTCGAGGGTGTTTAGAAAAGTATGGGAAATGGCGTGTTTTGCTGGCTTCCTCACCGGGCGTGAAGCTGCTAAATATATGGTGCCCCGTGGTGCAGGTTCAATCTTCTTCACTGGTGCAACGGCCAGCATGAGAGGTGGTTCAGGTTACTCTGCCTTTGCTGCAGCGAAATTTGGCCTGCGGGCAATGGCGCAAAGTATGGCAAGGGAATTAGGACCCGCCAATATCCATGTCGCGCATCTCGTTATCGATTCCGGAGTTGATACCGCCTGGGTTCGTGAAATGATGAAAGCGCGCGGTCGAGACCCCGAAGCCCTGGCCGCAGATACGTTGATGAACCCGGATTCAATTGCAGAGACTTACTGGCACCTCAGTAAACAGTCCCGCGATGCCTGGACCTTTGAACTGGATCTACGTCCTTTTGCCGAAAAATTCTAAACACGGCAGGTTCAATCTTTCTATATACTGCACACTTTCATAAAAAGGACTGCTAGTGACTGTCTATTGCCAATTCAAACCCCGCTTTAATTTCAAACATGCACTCAGCGCCGGTATTTTTGTACTGGTGTCCAGCTGCGCTCTAACCGGGTCAAGTAGCGCAGAAAAATTCGAAACAAGACAATGGTTAGCGGGTGACCACCACATTCATAGCCGTTATAGCGTTGGATGGGATATAAAAGTTAACCCGCCATTACCCATTATGGGTGGCGATGCAATTTACCCCATCGCGATGAACGCCTTTATGGCAAAATATTTTGGATTGTCCTGGATCGTCGCCACGGATCATGGTGGCCCAAACCACAGCAAGATCAACCTGGAATTAGCCTATCCCCAACTGGTGCAATCTCGAAATGTCGTCCCTGAAGTCATCCAGTTTTACGGTATGGAGTTGAACACACCTGCCGGTGATCACAGTAGCGTGATTATTCCTCACACTCATGACGAATCAGAAGTGTTGTATCACCTGGAAACGGGGTTTGATAGATTGGAAGTATTCCCCCTGGAACCATCCCGCAATACTGAAGACAAGATGATAGAAGCGCTTGAATTCATGAAGAAACTGAAAAAGCCGCCAGTCGTTATTGCCAACCACCCATCACGGTCTGCAACAGATTACGGGGTCTACGGTCATTTTGATCCTGCTGAATTTCGGCGCTGGAACGATACCGCCCCGGATATTGCCGTGGGTATGGCCGCTGCGCCTGGTCACCAGGCAATTGCTTTTTCAAATTCACCCAAGATAACAGATGATATTATGCGAGCGAGGGGTTTCTATCGCGGCTATCCTACCCTTGGTGGCTTCGACCAGATGACGGCTAAAGTCGGCGGCTTCTGGGATTCAATGTTAGGTGAAGGCCGACGCTGGTGGGTGACTGCCAATTCGGATTCCCACCAGCATTATACTGAAGGCGGCGTGGACTTCTGGCCAGGTGAATATTCCAAAACATATGTCTTTGCTGACAAAAACCATGATTCAATACTCACGAACCTCCGAGCGGGACATATATTCGTTACAACGGGTC